>Ga0272440_1000497_pt1 | contig 33225 bp, 40 predicted proteins | sample SSMMMBAug17_FD_192440 | JGI IMG/M metagenome (GOLD analysis project Ga0272440, IMG submission 192440) | Marine sediment archaeal communities from Little Sippewissett salt marsh, Falmouth, MA, United States - SSM-MMB-Aug17 | ecosystem: Environmental > Aquatic > Marine > Wetlands > Sediment ... | reverse complement strand
GGTCATATCAGCCATTGGTCGTTTTGCGATCTCAGCATTTGCTTCGTAGTATGCTTTTTGGGCTTCGTAGTATGGGGCACATCCGCACAACACGATTGCTATCATGCAAGCCAGCGCTGTTTTCATGCCGCCCCCAATCCAATCACAGCGTCTTTTTCAGCTTCAGTAATCAAATCAAGCTGATATAGCATGTTAATCAAAGAGATGAACACCGGATCTGCGACTTTAAATTGATCATGTGCTTTAAAATACTCATGAAACGCCAAAGCATAATTATCTGCCTCAGCCCTCATCCAGCCGATCACCGCTGCCAAAGAACCAACTGAAAGCATTGCCATGATATCGCCCTTCGGTACTTTCAGAGAGGCGTCTGTCTTGATTGTCGCAGGATTTGATGCCCATCTCGGGATTGGAAAATCAGCATCAGGCGTGTAAACGAAAGATTCAAGGTCTACCGGAAGATCTTGCTTTGTTCTGATATTGACGTAAAAGCCTTCTGCTGCTTCTTTCTCAGGATACTCATTGCCCTCGTCGTCTGTCAGCATAGTACCTGTCGGGACATAGACAGTGCCGATTATGGACACTGCTGTAGCGTCAATTGAGATGTTGTTTTCAGGATCATGAAACTGTTTGCACTGAGCTTCATCATCGAATTTAAGATAGTAATTTGTGTATGACATTTTATATATTCCTTATGATGTTAAAAGCTGAAGTTGAGAGTCTGAAAGTTTGCGGGGGAAATATGTAATTTGTTTGATGTGGCCGTTTGTCGATCCTCCCACAACAGCGCTGCCAATTTTTATTTGATCAAAGTCATTAACCGCAACATTTTGATCGTTTCCACTATCTATTAACTCTCCGTTTATGTATAGGCTATACATATCAGAATTGTATGAAACTGCGGTGTTGTAATTTGTATCTACGTCAGCAGTAATAGAAAAAAGTGTATCCTGTTGAATACCATTTGTTATACAAAACACTGATTGTTTTAAGTCTGTTTCATGATATAGGATAAATGAAGAAACTCTATTTAAAAGAGTTCCATCTGAAAATTCTAAAATTCTTGAATAATTACTTACATCGGCATAACTATTATGCTGAACAATAATACTGCCTTCTGAATTGTAAAAATCACTAAAATCAGTTCCCTCCATATAGCAGACATCGGCTGCCCTTATACCAGAATCAGACGTTGAGACATCGGCGGCTCTGGTTACTGCGGCTGTGGTTGTGGGGATGTAGGATGTCGGATAGGAAGATTCCTCTAATTGCGCGCCCCAAATGTATAGGCCGGATGTTCCGTCGCCGGTGTATATTGCGCTATTATCGTCGCTTAACCAAATTGCCACCTCTGTGGATGCCCCATCCGAGGCGTTTTGTGAAATCGAGCATCTGTACCATCCATTTTTTAATGGCTCTATAGTCTGGTTTGTAGCTTGTGTTGTGCCACCGATCCTGGAATTAATTATTGTCCCGGCTGATAAATCAAAAGATCCGCTATACGTTGTTGTTCCAGACATCGTTAGTGACAAAATATTGCGAGTTTCAGCTTTTGCATAGACAGAAAATGTGTGAATCTCGTCCGAAATAGAAACTGTTAAGAGTTTAATACTGCGACTGTTATTTTCGGTTGTGTCCTCAACCAACTTATCTGCGGTTAATGTACCATCTGGTGCTGTTGTGGCATTTGCAGAGACAGAACCTCTTGTTTTTATCCAAATCGCATTATCAAAATCCTCAGAATAAGTCAGCAGGTTCGTACTCGCCCCCTCCAACAGCAACTTCGGCGGAATATGCAAAGCAGTCGGATTATAACTCATCCTTGCCACATCAGTTGTTGCCGTAGCAATTAATCCATCAGAGTCAATGTACGTGGCTGATGATGCGCGGGAGGTAAAGGTTTGAGTAGAAGGGATGTAGGATGTTGGGAAAGAGCCTTGCTCCAGTTGGGCTCCCCAGATGTAGATGCCGGATGTGCCGTCTCCTGTGACAGTTTGTGAGGTACCAGAATTGGACGGGCCTAAAGTTATAGCCGATCCAGTACCACCATCTGCGTCGGATAATACTGTCAATTCAATCCTTGCCCACCCATTTTTGTGTGGGGTTATCTTTGCATCTATAGCATCTGGCCCTGTAGATATGATTGTTAAATTTGCAAGATCAAAATAAGCTATGATAGTTCCCCATATTGAAGACTCGCCACCAAGCCACATATAATTAAAGTCACCCGATTTAACAAATAAAGAAATCGTGTAGTATGTGCTCGCTGAAATAGTAATAATCTTTGCGATATATTTTGTCCCCGATCCTGTGGACGGTATTAGTTTATCGGCTGTTAAAGTCCCATCAGGTGCGGTTACAGCATTTGAAGATATTGTAGTTATTGACTTCGTCCAAACCGCATCATCAAAATCCTCGGAATAAGTCAGCAAATTAGTCCGGCTCTCTTCAATCAGCCATCCTTTATACTCCCCAGTCACAGGATCATAATCATGTCTCATCACATCTTCGCCAACAGACTCGATCAAGCCTTGTGCGTTAACTTGTGTGGCCACGGATGCTCTATCGAATGTGACGTTGGAGGGCACACCATAAGTCTCGTCTCGATAGTCGTAGGCTTTGAGATCAAGTGTTGGGGGGCATGGGAGACCGAGTTTCGACACATACGAGTGTCCACCGATTTCCCTAACTATTTCTATTTCGTCATGATTGTGCAGCAGAGTTGAGCTGCCGTCCGTCAAATCTGCCACCTGTGCAGCGGACAAATTATCTGCTGCTGATATATTTTCGCTTTTCCAAATTCCCATTATATCACCACTTATCTTTCAATTTAGTAAAAAATAACCCCGATTGACGGCTCGATTAACTCGTCACCATCCTCATCCATGTCCTCATAAATCTGGTCAATTATTGATTGCAGCGTATCAGATAACGCCTCTGCCTCTCCCATATCAAGCGGGTTGATATTGTCCGCGTTTTCCGTTTCATCGTATTCCAGATAGCACTTGATCGTTGGTGCATAAATTTCGCGATACCGATTGAAGACCCGATCCGGTGCTTCTGTTTTTGTGAAATAGGTTTCATTGTCATAGTCAAGATAACGATATTCGCTTCGTCGCTCGGACACTTTATAATGCCAATAATTGACGGCAACCATGGCATTACTTGAAAACCCACCAATGATGTTATTTTTTCTCAGGGTCGTGTTTGAATAATTGTACCCGACCATATCTATCCATGTATAATTCTCGTCTTGATGTAATTCTTCCGCATATATGTACCGAAATTCAAACGTTTCCCCCCACGGCGTAATTGAAACGTAGTCTCTATGGTCTGTGTTGAAATAGTATGGCGTGTATGTCGGGTAAAATCCCCCTCCATCATAATAAAATGCGCCATCCAGCACATCCAAAAAAGAGTCCTCACAAATCAACTGGCCAAAGAATTCATCACATTGATAACAAAAATCCTCGCACGCCATGTGCAAGTTATCAAAATCAACAAAACCTGTTCGACTGATGGCTTCTCCACAAATCGAAAAATAAATCGGAGTTCGTGTGTAGGCGACGAATGTTTTGTGCTCTCCGTATCCCTTGATTGTTTTTTCTGTGATCCGCCCGCTACACGGGCAATCATCTTGAATTAACTCCGAGGTATTACAAGTTATTTGCTCTGTTCTATAGGTTCCGGTTTCATCCCAGTAGGATCGCTCTTCATCGCAATCTGTTTCCGTATCAACGGGGTCAATCTCTTCAAACAGGTTCCACGCTTCAGCCGGAGAAAGGGCATCTAGAAAAAAATCCAAGTCCGAGCGGTCACACGGGAATGTAATCGGATCACCCTCTTCAGTGACGGCCCCCTCATAAAGCTTGCCTTCTTTGGTATCCCACAAGACACACTTTGCTTGAGGAAGGGCATAGTCGCCATGGCCATTAACACCAATCAACAATATTCCACCCGGGCATCGTCGGGGGTGATCTTTAAAACCGATAATTTTTGGAGAGCCGAAGTCCTGACCCTCAAACTTTATAAGGACTTCATCTCCCTCTTCAAAAGCCACGCCGTCACAAGTCATATACTCGATGGGGACGTCTTCCAGGGAGGCACTCTGGTTAACATTTATATCCTGCTGTGAAGACAGCGCCTCTTCCAATGTCACGCTTGCAATGCTTCCCGTCAGCCCCGTAATTGTCCCGTATCGATACGTTGGCTTCCACTTTTGCCAACCCGGCAGCATTGCAAGATTATAAAACGCCTGCGCGGGTGTCATCATTTGCGTTATGACCAACTGGCCATGGTCGATCGGTCAGTAATCACTCCCGGATCCTCCAGAGCTGGTGGTTCCTCCCCCGCTTGGCGCAATGTTAAAGCTGACAGATTCCCCGGGGATTTCCAAAATCCCAACCTCACCTGACAATTCTTCTGCAAAATCCGCGCACCAAACCCCGCCGGTGTCTGTAAGGGATCGTGACTCTGGGATGTCGTTTAAAACATCGATGCGCTTTTCGATAGATAGCTTTTGCATCTTCAAAAAGCTTCTTTCCCGAATTTTTGAATTTATTTGTTTGGTTCGTTCATTGTATGCTTCCCATGTCAAGGATGACAAATCCAAAGATAGCGCATCTATATCCGAATCAACAGAATCGATTTTGGTTTGTATGTCGATCAGTGCCTGGGCCAACATCTCAACGTTATCATCCAGGCTACCGCGATGATATGAGATATCAACGTCATACAGACCATCCGTTCCGCCGCCGGTTATTGTTCCCTTACCCACTATATGCCCACCCTCTGATTGTTACGTCTTTTTGGTCTGCCGTATATGTCGCGTTGACGCTTAACAGTCTGAGCATATCTGACCCGCTCACGAAAACGTCGCTGCCAACCGCCGTAAATGGGTAATATGGAATCCGCCACGTCAAGGTCATTGGAAAGTCTCCGCCGGATTCTTTATATCCAGCATCGATGTAGTGAAATGTTGGGACGTAACTTGGATCAACTGAAGGGTAGCCCGCCGCATAACCCGTCAAAACAATTGATGAGTTTGTGGTTCCACGGTATGGTCGCAGGCTGTAAATAGTAAAGGTTTCAATGAGATCTTGATAAAATTCATAATCCGGGAAATATCGGGAGACCTTGATTGTTCCATTGGATCTGTCTGATATCTGATCGGCATAATCAAGCGTTGGAACTACCACTTGGATAAACCGCGTTCCGGGATACGTCCATCGATACTGAAATGAAGACATGGGTATCTCAATATCTTCCAAACCGTCGTTTTTGCCTGTAATCGTTAATATAAATCTGACATCAGCATTGCCAAGGTCTCTTTCTTTAATATCCCCCAAAGAACCCGTAGAACGTGAACAAGCGAAACCAGCGCTAATAAGATCATAAACAGACGAAATCGTTAGTGTTGAGCTTGTTACACCCAGAGGACAAGATAACTTTTGACTAAAAGAAGCAATATCCAATGTAGACGATGAAGAAATAGGTGGACATTGAGCATAAGACATCAAGCCGATGTCACCAACAGATGCAAACGATTTGGCGTGAACAGTGGGAACGGGTGTGCTTGCATCACCAATGATATCGCCAACTGAGGGAACTGAATTTGAAACAACACTTGGACATGAAATAATAATATTTGGATCAACCAAACTTAAAACAATGTCATCTTGAACATTTGATGATACATGTTGTCTGATTGTGTCATCAAAAATTAATATTCCACTGGCTATTGATGCCCCGTATGTTGTGTTTGTGATCGATGAGGTTGATGTGTATATTTTTGTGTTTTTAACAGCCCGGTCTAACGACCCACCATAACTGTGATAATTATTTATTACAATGGAATCAAATTCTGTTTCCGTATTAAAAACGATGATGAGCCGTTGATTTTGATATGCTTGAGCAGCGGAAGAGAGCCATGATGTATTTGCAGAAGAGTCAACCTTTGACAGTGACGTATAAAATGCCATTTCTGCGGTGAATGATGTTGAGTACTCTGATTTGGCATAGCAAACACACGTCCCACTATCAACACTGATTAAGGTTCCGTCCAAAAAAAACTCAATTGAACGAACGCCCTTTTTTGTGTCTCCCCAATTGACCGCAAAATCAAATACAACACTTTTGGCAATAAAGCTCATTATGAACCCTGTTCTTGCTTAATCAAAATGTCTTCAGCCGTCCATGATGCTGAATCTATAATTGTGTAGTCTGTCCCAAAATCAACACAAAACAAAATGGTGTCATCGGATGTTGTGTCATCATATATAATGGCGGAACCAAATGGGCCAATGTCCCCACCGGAGGCAGACCATGTCGGGTCTGTATCTATTGTCGCGTATGCACAATCATCCGTGTCATTTTCGCTTACCGTGAATGTGATTGTTTTGTCATTTTGAGTGTACCCATAAGCGTTTGACGCCAACTGCGACGATGTCACATCTGAAAGTGTCGCATGTGCATCTTGGTCAAAAGAAAAAGATGTATTCATTAAAATAATTTTAATGGTGTCGTTTTCCCAGTCGATATTACCCTTTAATAGTTGTGCGTGGTAATGATTTGAGTGTGTTACGGTTGCAGACATGATATTTCCTTTTTACTTATGACTAAAAGCCCATATTGTTAAACACGCTATGTTCTTGCTTCCCGTTCGATCATAATTTCAATGGTGTGATCCTTGCCCCGGGTCTTTATTCTTGATATCGCCCCACTATAAAAACCATCTGAAAACGCAACACAGATTTTTGAAAAATTTGACATCAGATGGTCAAGAATTGTTTTTTGTGATTCATCTAAAACAGCAACAACAGACAGTGTCCGATCCCCATGGGAGAATCCGTTGTTTTGGATGTAAGCCCCGCCATCCAATGTTTTTGCCCTCGAAACCCTGGCCTCTTTGTCGTATAAAGAGGACTTGGGAGACTCATTTATGATCAGAGGGAGCATTGTGTCTGCCGTATTTGTCGTAATCGAAATCATTATGAAATCCCCAACAGAAAGTCCGCGCTCTCTTCACTGGCCCGGATCTGTACTTTTTTAATGATCTCCCACATCACCATCTCCAGGGCGGGCTCGATTCCGGTGGTATCGATTTTGATCATCCCGTCACCGGTTCGCATGGCTTCGGCCTTTGCCTCCATCAGATCAACTTGGGCATCATTCAGTTTAATTTGAGATTCCAGGGCCAATCTCTGGAGTTCCTGTTGATCTTCAAGCATGTCCTCCATGTTCCACTGCTGCAATGTTGGCAGGTCGTTGAAACCGGAAACGAAAGAGCTAAACATGTCACTGACAGAATCCGACATGGCGACAACAGAGTCCCCGACGCTTTCGAAAGCGGACTTGAGGACATCTGCGGCCGATTTCGCCTCAGCAATATTGACCTCTGCGGTATATTTAAAAGCGGCCTGGGCAGTTTCAGCGCTGGACTCGATCAGCGCTATTTCCTTATCGATGTCCCCCTGAAGCTTGATCTCAAGCATCTTTTCAGATGGTATTTTTTTGTCTATGTCGGCCTTTGTTTTGTCGATACCGGATGCAGACACAGGCACTTCGATGTATATGGGAGATCCATCTGCCCGGGTTCCAACCCTTTCAAGTCTCTGTTCAGTTTTTTCAAAAGACGTTTCGTCTGGCGATGCTTCCATAACGATTTTTAGATTTTTTTCATAACTGTCCAGATCATTGAAATAGTTGTCGATCTCTTTTGTAATGGCTTTTATTTCGACTTCATAAGCGTCGAGTCCATCAAAAAACGCTTTGAGTGACTTTTCGATGTTTTGATTTTCTTTAACTTCAATTTCATAAGCGTCAAGATCTCCAAAAAAACCACTCAGGTCTTTTTCAATATCAGCCTTGGACCCTTCCCCCAAAATGGCATTGATTGTGTAGCCCACAAGGCCACCCGTCATGAACGCCTTGATGTCCGAGTCGACGGCATCCCACCACTCTTTAACAGAAGAGAAAACCTTTTCTTTGTACGTCATGAACAAACCAATGGTAATACCATATGCCGCCGCACTCAGGGCGCCAAGCAAGCCGACCAGGCCCACAGGGCCGGAAAGCATTGAAACGACAGCCCCAAGCCCCAAAACCAGCGTTCCACCGACAGCAACAACTCCCCCCAATATGGTTAAAACCGAACTGAGACCGGCAACATAACCAATCAATTGCTGCGTCTCCGGATTGAGATCTACAAACCATTCATAAGCGTCTTTTCCAAAGGATATGATGGGGGCGGTTGCCTCATAAAAGCCCGTCGCAGCGTTGACAATACCGGTTGCCCCATCAGCCATAAGTTGCAGTGCATTCCCCATCCCCTGCGCGGTTGTGAGATCCAGATCCATACTTGAAAAGTGTTCCGATATCGTGTCAAGCATGTCTCCAATCGCCGTGACAAGCGGGGAAAAATCAGTTTTTGATACTGCCTCTTTAAATGCGGGTTCCATCGAATCAAACGCTGATACAATCCGGGCTTCAAGGTCGTCAAATACGCTGTTTTTCACAAGCTCCAGGTACATCGTATTTCTCAAGTTCGAAAACGACTTTGACACGGTTTTTTCCGGCACCATGTTTTCGAGGTCTCTGGTGACATCCCTCGTGCCGGTTCCAATTTTCCCGAGTTCTAAAACAGCCTTTGTCCCGAGATCTTCAAATGGAGTACCAAGCAGAGCCACTCCCGCGGCAAACTGATCGTTTTGATTTTCTACTTCACCTATTTTGCCAATGATTTGCTGAAACGCTTCGAAGATTGTTGTTTTTCCGCTCTCCATGTTTTCATATAGCGCAGGAACATCAATACCAATTTTTTCAAGTTCTTTTTTTACGTCATTTGTTGGGTTCTGTATTTTTATTGCAAACTCTTTAAATGCATCTGCGACTTTATCTGTGCCATTAATAGAATCATCATACCCGTCTAAAATGGTGTTGAAAAAATCATTTACATCTGAACCCGCCTCTGCAAAAAGTCCACCATATTCCCCAATTGAGTCAATTAACTCGGAGGGGTCAGCAACTTCCCTCATTGCATTTCCGATGGCGTTTAGGGCGACCTCGGACGAAACTCCAAAATCTGATACAACCGTTTTTGCCGCTCTGATGGCCGAACCAAAATCAACATCAAAAACACTCGATATTGCCCCAGCTTTGTTTACAATTTCACCAAGCTCCGTGACGGTTGCTGATTTAAAACTTTTTGCGGCTGTTGTTGCGGCTGAAAATGCAGATTCGATCGTCGTGTAAAACCCGGATGTAAAAGCCGTCTCAACAACAGAGACCAATCCGCCAACCTCTTCCTTGGGGAGATTTAACGCGGCAGCCATCTTTTGCGTTTCCGTTTCAAAGTCCGAACGCATCACAGCAGCAGCAACGCCGACCCCACCCATTGCAAGACTGGCCCCGGTTATTGCTGTAACAAGCGGCTGAAAAAAATTGCCAACGTTCTCAATTTTGGTGCCAAGACCATCAATTTTGGTCCCGATAGAGTCGATGCTCCCTGCCATCGAGTCTGTCCCTTGGAATATGATTTCAACCGTTCTCGTTAAATCTGCCATGTTTTACCTTATATATAAGAGCGTCATCCCTGCCGCCGTCTCCGTCGGTCTGCTTCCGCCTTTTTCCGCGTGTAATACTTCTCCCACAACAGCATCTCCGTTTCCCCCACCCGGCCCTGGGCAGCCTCCGCCGGGAACTTATCCGGGAGCACATGGAAGAGGAACTGCCCGGACTTGTCACACAGCGACATCACATTTTGAATCATGGGATCTGCCCAGAGCCGTGCTACTTTCCCAGATCCGCTCCCATGGCAGACATTTTCGAAATCTCGTGTACGATATTTCGAAATACCCCCGCCTGGGCATGGGCGATCTTGACAGCAATGTGTTTGGGGCATCGAGGCACTGATCCGAGCTCAAAAATTGTGACCCATCTGAGATATTGCGCTGGGGTGGGATCGTCCCCAAGGTTAAACAGCTCATCAAAGCCAGATTTCATCTTGTCCACGGTGTTCCCTGCCAGGGCCTCAAAAAGATGACGCATGGCTTCAGATTTCTGCCCGGCCTCTTCAACAATCCCAAGCTCAAGCCCCGTCAGGGGTTTAATCTCCCACTCCGGTGCTTCGCCCTCCGGAAAAAACGCGGAGAGCTGAGGCACCGGAACCTTTCGGGTGGGGAAAAGAACAGTGGTCTGATCGAATTTGTCATAATCAAACGCCATTCATCCCCCTTATGAACTGAACCGAACGGTTTTCTTTTCGGCAGAGACCGTGCAGGCGGCAGAGATCTGCCCGTCCGGGGGATTGTCCACATCGACACCGAGTATCCCCTGGGTCAGTGTGTAGGGCATTTTGTTTTCATCAGGGAAAAATTTAAAGACCAGATCCTGCTCCGCTTCGGTGACAACGGTGTCTGTGATCCCATCGTTGAGCCGTCTCACCTCAAAAGATCCCTGGCCAAGGGAGGATGACGTTGAACCAATAGTGCCACCATACACCTGCTCGGATGAGACGGAAAATGTGTTGAAGGCCCCCTTGAAGTTGGTGGTATCTGCGATTTTGGTCAGGTTCGGAGTGGCTCCAGAGACATACACTGGTTTGTAGGTATCGCCGGTATGAATCGGGTCGCCAATGGCGGTTGCAAACTCAATGAAAGCGTTTTTCTTTGCGGATGTAGAAGCGCTATCCCCCTCGCCAATCCGATTTACATCCCAGGTCGGATAGTCGAATCGCTCGACGTGTTCTCCAATGGTCTGCTCAATTTCTGATGCTGCAATGACGGCATCAGAGTCAGACGTGACACGTACCTGCCCGATCTCGATAGACCCAACAGGGATGTAGGGAGGGCCGCCCGCAGCGCCGCGCTCTGTTGAAAATGCCGTCGTCGCCCCGTCTAAACCGGCCACGACCGCAATATCTCCGTCACTGTCTACAGTGATGGAGTTAATTTTGGACACAGCCGACGACGGTCGGGTAATCGTGTCGGTCGTGGCAGTGATCGTTTTCAGTACGCCCGCCAAATAACAGGTAAACCCGGCAATGGTGACCGTGTTTACTGTGGCGTGGGTGGATAGCATATTCCGCCCGGTCACCACGCCATCGGGTCGGACGTTCAACGTGTACCCGGATCGATTTGAAAAAATGGTTTTACCGGACACAGTGAAAACGGTATGATCACCGGAATCGGTCGCGGCAGTGTAATCGAACGTCGTTTGCGACGTTTCCATCATGACTTTGGCATCTTTAGCGGTCGCCATCGTTACTGTCCTTTCGATGAGGGGTCATCGATGCTGCAACATCGACGATCCCGAGGTTTCAAAAGATCCGGGGAGGGCTGCAACCCTCCCTGGATCACATATTTTAAAGATCCCGGACGGGCTGCAACCCTTCCGGTATCAATCTTTTTTTATTGATTGTACGGATCTCCAATATTGAATCGGTACTTCACTTCAAACTCGGCAAACACCGCCACCCGGGTGTCCTGATCCCCAGGCATCTCCGCTGGGCCGCCGGTCGTGTAAAAAATGTCGTCCACCTTTGACGACACGATCACATCGAGATCGGTCATGCACTTGATGATGTCACCCAACAAAGACTCTTGGATCACCGACGGATGATCGGCAGTCAAAGCGGATGTGGGATCAAAAGCGGAAAAGCCCTCCACTCGAAGGGCCATGGTTGCGTTGTATTGGCCGTAATGTTCCCGGATCACATCTTCGGTCTTCGGCCATAGCACGACAGCGTCCGTGATGTCCGAGTCGATGTTGGCAGCCGAGCGGTAGACATTGGCCCCCATGTCGGAGTTATAACCGGCTGCCGTACGGATCACGGAGAGCCGGGTTTGGTATGCCGATATGATCTGTTCTCTGATCGTGCTGGCCATCGTTTACCTCACTATCCCTGTTAAAAAGTCTAAATCACAATCTCGATGGTGATGGCGCCGGAGACCGACGCCCCCCGAATGCCTGTAACAGGCCCAGTGATCACATCGGATGTCGTTGTGGTCACATCTCCCTCTGCCCAGTCGCTCCAGGTGGCAGTTCCGGCCACGATGGACGCCTTTGGGCTTGTGGTTGTCTGGATCTTTCCCGTGTTCCCGTTGGGAATCACGGTGCAGGTGATCCCGCCGGAGTTGCTGTTGTGAGGATGGACATAGACAGCCTCCCCATTCTCTCCGTCTGCAATGGCCTCGGTATATTCAGCGCTTCGAACGCCTGATAAATCTTTCATTGAAATATCACCTCGCACTCTTCTTCAAACCCGCCGAAGTCGTACCGGCGGAGATAATAGTTTCGGGTCGAGTCAATCCGAAACGCCCGGCCCATACTCATCATGTATTGTAATTGATCCCGGCGCTCCCCGTGGTATCGGGTGACATCCACCAGGGCCCCTACCGTTGCGATCACGTTTCCGTCTCGATCCATCACCGGCGTTTTCCACACGTCGAGGGTCAAATCCCCCACCTCTTCATGAAATCGACACGGTTTTTTGAAAGAGCGGGTGATCACATCCGTCAGGTTGCAGATCAATCCCCCATTAAACAACTCCATGGAGAGCTTTGGCAGATCTTCCGGCGCTATGCCGACCAACGCCGCCTCCAGTTTTTTGTAGATCCCGTCTGGTACTTCTTTTCCAATAATCTCCGAATCGAGTTTGCCAATCATCTCTTCCACCGGAGCATCGTTAAACAAGAGCTTTCGAACGCTTCGGTTTGCATAAACATATCGATCGTCCCGATCCTTGATCCACATGGAGATCCCGCTGATCTGGTCCACCATGGTGGTCATGTTTTCGAGCATCTTCTGAGTGAGTTCGAATTGCTCGATAAACTCGGAGATGTCATCCAGGGCATAATGAAGATTGAGTTGATTTTGAATGTTGGTTTCGCTGATGACCCGCTCATGGCTCTTGGTGATGTGGAGCAGGATCATCTCGTAAAAAAAATAGATCAGCAGCAGGAAGACGATGGCAAACGGGAAAATGTGATATTGATGAATCATGATATTCATGGATTGTTTCCGCCGTTTTTTAAAACCTGCGACACTGCATAGGTGATGGCGCTGCTCAAAAGGGTGGCTGCCAGGGACGACCACCACATAATTTTCACCTTCATGACGGCGATGGAGACGTCCTGCTGATCCAATCGCCTATCTAATTGATCGATGCGACGATCTAAAACATCGACCCCGGATCTAAGATCCTCGACGGCCTGCTTGATCCTCCCGAAATCTTCGGATCTGGAGTGGTCCAAAATTCGTGACAGATCCTCACCTGAAAGATTGTGAACCACTGGCCCCTCTCCGAATTATCCACTTTAAAACTTATGCCGCCGACTCACAGTTTGTGCCGACGAAGGATCTCAGCCGCCTCTTTGTCCAAATTTTGCGCCAACAGATCCGACGCGGCGCTTTCAATGGGCCGCAGGATCTCATCTTTTGCCAGAACATCCTCGATACGGGGTCCGGTCAATTCCTCAATGGGGAGCCGGTGCACCCGCTTACCGCCCCCCTTCATGGCCCGTCGAAACACGCCTTTATGACCGGATCGCATGGTGGCGTGAAAAGACGATGGGATCAGATCTTTTTTGTTGGCCTTGTAGATTCTTGCCTTGGCGCCCTTTTGGGTCTGGGTCGGTTTGAACTCGATCAGCCGAACCGGCTTCCCGATGGCCTGCACCTTTCCGGACGGTTTTTCATAACTGGCTTTGGTGATATAGAGATCTTGGGCAATCCGCTTGGCAGGAAGCGCCAACTTTGCCACCAGATCTTTTCGAATGCGGGTTTTCGTGGTGGTGAGGGTTTTGTTGATCGCCTTGGTCATGGCTTTTTTGCTGCCGTTTTTGATGTCCGACAGCATGGACTCCACCCCGCGAAACTGAGCCTGGTCAATCCGGATATTAAAGTCGGTGGCCATGGTTACACCACCCGTATTCGGGTCACAGCCTTGTCTTCACTGATCTCCGGGACACCACTAACGGTATAGGTGGTGCCGTCAATGAGAAAGGTTCCGCCGGACTTTGGCTTCCCCACGTCGCTGTACCTGGCCTCGATGACCGTGCCCAGCGTCGTGACACCGGTCTCATACCCGTCCATCTGCACCAGGGCATTATGATCGAGGATCACATTGACGACGGTTCCACTGGATCCACCCGACGGGGTAAAGGTGGCTTCGACGGCAAACTCGTTGGCGTTGAAAAAAACATTTTCAAGATCTGTTTCCATCTGCTCTTTAAAGTTCGCCATCGAAGCCTCTATGCAAAAATCCTTGTCGGGTGATTATTGCCGGTGTAAAAATCATTAGGTAAGGGTGATAAGACAGGCGTTTTGCCAAAAACCATACCCAACGTTCCGCCACGTATTGATACCGAACTCATGTACATACTCACGAAACTCAAGCTCAGTCCCGCGACCGATATAATCGATTTGCGGCATCACCTCTTCCTGGCAGATAAAGGACATGGCACCCGGGTCGGTTCTGAACAAGATAAACTTATCCGTCCACCCTTCCATGGTAAGCCGGTTGTTGATAACCGGAAGCTCAAAACCAAACCGACTTTTTAAACTTGTCATTGCAGTTTGAGTTTCCGCAACCTCAATGGTTGTTCCAAGCGCCTGATACGCAATGTGCATGAGCGCAGTAGGAACCATGACCATAAAGTTTGTTGCAGACTCATTCATGGGCTCGCCCTGGTCATCCACAAAAGACAAAAGCTGCTGAATACCCTTTCCAATTGCCAGCTGCATCTGTGCAACCGCTGGATTCGTCGTTGTTCCTGCGGTTAGAACGGGCAGTTCAGAGATATCAACGTTAATTTTATTCGACTGAGCTCCAGAGTCCCCCTCTTCGTGGTCTGTTGCAAAAAAAGTCGTCCCGTCATAACAACTCAACGTATCGCCATTGATAATCAGATCCGAAAGCAGCGTGGCCCAGTGCGTTTGAACACGGTTTGACAGTTTGCTGAGAAGCATTGAAATCTGTCCGGTTTTGTCTCGGTTTAACAGCTCGACCGGGATTCGTTGCGTTGCTTCAAAATGCTTGTTTTTGATTTGCATTTCAAACTCTGAAACGCCTGTTGCCTGTCTTCCGCCAACCCACTCTCTCATGGCGGGAGACTGACCCAGCCACGCATAATCTTCACTGGCGTTATTGCTTTTAAAATATCTTGAGACCGCGGACACCCAAGCGGGTGGAGCTGCTGCTCTAAAGGCCATGTTATAAAGCGCAATGACCTGGCTTTCCGTTATCTTTGTTGCTCCCATATCTATTCCCCCTTATGCCTCTTTGGCCCAAGTTCCAACTTTTCGTTTTACAACCCAGCCGGTTGCGTCTCCATATTCAATATCCACATAATCGCCCCTGTTCGCAGTTGCTTTCGTATTGATCAAATCCTTGTCGTCAACCGCCGTCAGATCCGGTCCCTTGATGCCGTCGCTTGCATTTGGACTAATCGTGACAGCAATTGTTCCAAACGCTCCACCATTGACAACTCTGAAAGACATTCCAGTAACACCTGGAAGCGTAATTGCCTTTGCATCTGCTGTAACGAAAAACACCTTGGCTGTGTCCTGAGCGTCAAGGGTTTTGTTGTCCGACACGGTTTCCGCTGTCAAACCTTCGTGCGGGTCTGTATATTTGTCGATATCAAACTCAACGGTCATAACCCCTGAAGATTCAAATTTACGTGCAAATCCGACAAAAACACCGGACGTTTTCAAAAAAGAAAATGTGTTGTCGTCAGAGGCATAAACAGGAAGACCCACGTCGGGTCTAGTTGCGCCGGTAACGGTTAACTTTGCCGCCCCTTTTCGGATCACCCGGACATTGATGTCACCTGCTGATCCACCATCGTTGTCCGCCCTTTGCTCTGCAAAACCGACAAAACGGTCTGCACTGGTCAACGGTCTGGCATATCCTGTCGAAACGACCATTCCAACCGCTGCATTTTCATAAATGATATCGTCTGCAATGACCGGGAATTCATTCCGATCACCAAGCTCATAAGCCCTTCTTGCATCTGCTGAAAGCGTTGTCATCGTTTGCCCCCCAAGATGTTGATTTTGTGTTTTTTAAGGGCGTCTTGATACGCCTCATACATTTCAAAACTTCCGTTGAACTCTTCCACCAGATCCTTGTGCTGACTGAAGTTCTCTGCCGTCACGGTCTTGGGTTGCGTCGACTGGGTCGGATCTGCTGCCGGCGTGCTCACCGGATCGATGGCGTCGGCGGAGAGATTTTCCTGTGCCACCTTTCGGATCTGCCGTTCCGCCGCCAGAATTTGCACAGCGGCTTCGGGTCCAGTGGTTTTGCCGTCGAAGGCCAGTTTTTGGATCAGCCCCTCGTGACCCGGCATATCCTGGGCCATTACTTCCTGAATCCGCTTCCGCTCGATCTCCGCACCCTGCGTCAATCCTTCTTTGAGCCCCTCTTTTCTGGCCTCGTCTGCTGCTGCCGTCTGAATCTGGGACAGCAGATCAGGGGCATCCGCTTTCAACTTTTCAAGTGTCAATTCCATAAAATGTTCCCCTTTATGGTGGTTGTTATTGAGAGCCCCTGTTTGAGACTCATCTCTATTGTATGATTTATGATCCTCTTCCGGGTGATCGATGGCGTATTGCCGATGTTCCGGCATCTCTTTTTCCTGGAATCGTGAAAACGTGTGGATTCCCGTGTTGTTGTCAGCCCCGACAGGAACAAAAGAGGTTTCAAACACTTCGGACTCAAGCCACACCTCGGCAGGGCCCGTGACATCGATACCGTTGACGGCCATGGTGGTGTTGGCTTCGAGGCTCATCACCTTTTTCGCCTGGACACCGATGGACGCCTGCCATGGAAACCCCTCTGCCGCCAAAGCCCTGGCCTTTTTGGACTCTTCTGTGACTTCGGAAAATTTCCCCTCCACCCAGAAAGAGGTGTCTTTGCGGGTGTCCTTTGAAAAGCCGACAATCTTGTCCGGGTCGTGGTTTAAAAAGATGGGAATCTGCTGCCTTGCAGAGATGCCAGAGACGTCAATGGCCAGCTTTCCCCACCACCTTTCCACCACGGCGCCGGTGTAGGCTTCGATCAAAAAACCCGTGACCGGGCCGGATGGATCGTTGCCGTTTTTTTTCAGCATCTCCACCGGAGCGTGGATGGACAGTGCCGTACAGTTGGCCTCATCGATGCCGATCTCTTTTTGTTGGTTACCCATTGTCTGACCCTTTTTGGTTTTTGTTTTCGATCTCGGAATCGCCATTTTCGTTCTCTTCTCCATCCGCTTCATCCACGTCGTAATCTTCCTCGTACATGAGCCGCCACTTTTCGATCTCATCGATGATCAGCCCGTCGTCCACCCGATGCTTTCTCTCTTTGACCTGCTGTCGATGCACCTTCTCCCAGTCGCGTCCAGATAGGTGGGCAATCTCATCGGAGAGGCAGGACAGCCCGCCGTCAATGCGGGCCTGGGCGGCCTTCACCTCTTTCAACTCATCGATTTGCCCCTTACTCGGCCCGATCCAGTCCGATCCGAGATAAGCGGACTTCATGGCAGCATCTGGAAAAAATCCAGGTGCATCGATGCGGCCCGATGCCACCGCTTCGGTCATCCAAACCTCGTAAACGATGCGGAGAAAATTGTCGGTGAGCCATCGCCGTTCGGAGAGCACATATTTCCACAGCTCCAGCAGTGCCGCACGGGCCGCAGAGTAGGACGCGGTAAAGTGTTTGATGAGGATTTCGAAAGGGATCTCAAGGGAGACGCCGATCTGTCTCAAAACAGCCTGGACAAACGGGTCAAATGCAGTGTTGGGTCTTCCCGGGTTGGCATCGTGGACTTTTTCACCGGCAGCCAACTCCACCACGGTGCCGTTACCGAGTTTCAGATCGTCCCCGGTGGATGCCGTGCTGTTGCCATCTTCGTCGTAGGCATACCCAAACCCGCCGGTATCGCCGGACTCGGATTCGATAAAGACGGTGAACATGCCGGAGACCACGGCGGCGGTCAGCTCAGCATTGGTATATCGGGAGAGCTGCTTTAGAGGCTCGATGACCGATGCCAGATCCGGCACCCCGCGGGATTGGCCCGGTCGGGTGGGGTTGTAAAGGTGGATCACGTTTCGAAGGCCGGTTCTACTCCCGAACGCCGGACGGATCTCCCACTCCCGTGAGTTCACGACCGACCCCGGGTGATGTTTCAAAATATGATAGGCAACGGGAGCGCCGGTTTTGTCCCTCTGAACCCCCCCGGCCAAGGTATCCGTATCGGAGACATCGCCCTCATTACAGAGGCGATCGGCCTCCACCACTTGGATTTTGAGTTGGTAGGGGTTCCCCGGCCTGTTCACCCTGGGAAGCAGGATCAGGACATCGCCATTTTCTTTTACTTGGCGGTAGATCATCCGGGTCATGTCTGCACCGGTGAGGGTCCGGCAGACATCCAGATCTTTGGACTCCCAAAAAAGGCGCCACTCCCGTTCGGTCTTGGCCTCCCAGATATCGGCGGCTTCGTCGGTCATGCCGACGGCATCGCGATCGATGCGGGACTGAAGACGGATACCCGTTCCAACCACGTTTGTGACTTTGGTTTTAATGGCGCCATCGGCCAGGGGGTTGTTTCGGATCAAATCGCGGGAGCGTTCGCGGAGGGTGGGGAGGTCGGTCAGGATATCGGCATCGGCATCGTTCCCCAGGGGATTCCACTCTTTGAGGGATCGCCGGGCTTTGGATGCGCCATCGTAGCTGGCAAGATAGTCGAGGGCCATGCGTGCGCGCTGCCGCCGGACAGCCGCGGACGGGGAGAAAAAACCGATGGCCCTATCGATGAGGGTTGCGGGAGCGGGGTGTGTGCTGCGGCTTTGCGCTGATCTGCTGGATCTCATACCAGGGTGATCCTCCGCGCACGGATACCGCCGGAGCCTGTCGCCTGCCTGGAGAGCTGCTTGACGCGCTTATCCCACTTTTCGATCTTTCGATCGATGATATCGGCATCGGCACGGGTGAGAGACCGACCACCGATGGTGTACGCCTGCCCGTTTGCGATAGCGTCATCGGCTGCCATCCACAAATCGAGTTTTGCCTGGGCTTGTTCGAGGGTAATACCGGCCATACAATCCTCCAATTTAATATTGAAGAGATTCTACACCCGGTTTTTCATAAAAAATGCGTTTCGCGGCAAAACACCATCCATTTAAAGTCTGTTCACCGTCTAAACACCGAGTCTTTTTACTTGACAACCTTTTTTTCAAAACAAAAATGGCGGCGCATTTTTGCGCCGCCATTTTCCATTTTTGCGTCCATGATATTTGATATCATGGACGGTTTCCATCTATTAACGCTGTTGAATGACCTAAGTGAATTTCCAAAAATACTCATTACAAAAATTTTAGCCAAAACAGATCTAATCCAACCCACCCATTATGCCAGCCAACATGGATCAATGACCGATACCTCCATGCGTATCCATACCATGTTATCCCTATAGTGCACATTGACAACGAAAAAGCATCTTCGTGTATCTCGATGTCGAGTAAACTGAGCATTATCGCTTTGACTTTCATATATTGGTTCCTTCCCGGTCATTCAACAAGTCAATCCACCGGACAAGGTGCCTGAGAGACCTGTCTTTGATTTGAAGTTTACAGGCAGGCACCTTGCCCGTGATCTCAGCGTTGCTTTTTCCACCAAAACCTTACCCCAACCATTCCACGCCACTGGTCACTTGACCACTCAATCGATCCATCCGGCATTTTTCGACGAACGGCACTTGGAAAAGGCGGTCTTTGTGCGTAATCACCGGAAACGCCAACCCACTGTCCAATGGGTGGAAACTCTTTTTTGCAATCAATCCACATACACTTCCAACTCATCAATGACGTTTCCGATTGCGTTGGCTTGGTGAATCTTACCAATGGACACCAAGTGATCCCGAAGATCCTCTGCTTTATTGATGGCAAACTCCAGTCCATCATTCCATGGATCGCCTGTTTTAGACCGCCAATATTTGCAGTGTTCCTTGGTTTTGCCCTCTGAGTGAAGGCCCTTGGCAATGAAGCAGTCGTCATAAGTCCAAGTAATGTCATCCACTTGACCGCGATCCATGACACACTCGGAGCCATTTTCGTCATCCACAAAACAGCCGTAGTCGTCGTTTATCCCCATATTCGTTTTCTCTCTCCATCAATGATTTTGTAGTCGTTTCGGGTGACAAGGTACTCGATCAAAGAGCGAACCGGCTCCACCGGCGTGATGGCGGAGTGTCGATCCAGCTCATACAGTGTGCCGGTCTCATCCTCTTTGACGATGATGCGGTGACGGCCTCGATGGCCGATCACCTCCCCGATGATTGTAAATAGATCACCATTATTTTGTCGGGTCATTGATTTGATCCTCAAGCTCTTCAAACCATCGGTTGATCAGATAGATCAGAAAAATCGTGACACCAAAGAGTCCAAAAATGCCGATGCAAAAATAAAAGAGCTCCATCACGCCTCCATTGGCTTTGCCGGAGACATGTCTCCAAACAGCGCCGGATAGAGACTCGACATCTCGATGACCCCCATTTTCATGACCTGACGAATCTGAGGGTGGGCACGACTGGAAATGCGAAGGCGAAAGATGTGGCGCCATTCCCGAATGTTGGCGGTGACGATGACCGTGGTGGCGAGAGAGTTGGGGAGCACCGTTCGGGCCTGTTCCGGCGGGCATCCCCAATCAATCAACGTCATGTAATTGTGTTCTGCGGTTTTCATGGCTTGCTCCCACCGATTCATCTCTTTTGATTTACAACCAAAAGCCCCCACACCATCCATCCAGAAGCAGGGGCGAATCACCGTGATCTCACGCCCGAATTTATCTTTTGCATAGTTGGCGTACCGAGTCGATTCCTGTGAGTAACTGGCCAAACGATGCCGCACCAGCTCGTGACTCACGCCCCGGTCACACACGATCTTTGCGGTGACGCTAACGTGCTCGATCACCGACTCGTGACCGGATCGGACAATCTTCTGAATAAACCGTTCTTGATCGCTGTGCCTGGGTTCCGATCGATAGCAGACCCGGCCGGCGGTCTCGATGATTTCATAGGCCCTTTCCCTGGGAAGGGCCTGAAGGATCTCGAAGGATGGGTCGATGATCTTCATCGATTGTCCCCCTTCCCCGAAATCACCCCGCGATCCATGCGAGAGTCCAGTTTTTTCAAATTTCGCCGGGCGGCATCCTCCATATCGATTAAAAACAAAGAGAATAGCTGGGAAAGATACCACAAGATGTCCCCGCCTTCCTCGATGAGGTCGTCACTGGGAGCGCCGTCTCCACGGATGAGGCGCTTTAGCTTGTCGCAAAACTCGCCGGTCTCCCCGGCAAGGCCGAGCCCCAAATACTTAAAGTTGTTGCATTGTGGCTGCATGGACTTGGACGCCATGACCTGATATTCGTTCATGGAGAGTGTGGATGACCTCACGATCTTATATCCCGCCTTCTCAAGATAGCCGTGAAAGGCCCTGGCCTTGCAGGCGAAACAGTGCTGCCGGTTTCCGGCCTTCCACAACTCGTAATGCTCACAGTTGTTTTTACAAAACGCTTCTTGATACGAACTCGATGTCCCATGGGTCTCTGGTCCGGCTTCGTTTCTGGTCTCTGTCATGCCATCTCCCTCTCTTTCGTTTGTTTCCATGCCCCTATCGCACTTTCAACGTCCGATATGTCGGGGTCGTCAATGTCTGGCCTTGAGACAAACTCAAAGGCATTATTCAACTCTTTTACAATACGGTCTGGATAGCTGTGGGGAGCGTCCTCGATGAGCCCGAGAACAAAAGAGAGCAGCAGCGCCACATCCTTCTCGTTCCGCTCCCACCCGGAAGCCTTTCCAAACCGGAAAACCCGGGATCGAATCCCAAGGATATCCGAATCGCTGAGTCTGCCAAACTGCTTTAACTTCAAATCGACGGCAGTTTGGAGTCGGCTGTAAATCGATTTCAGCCGTCCATTTCGAATGTTGCCGATGCTCATGTCCGGGATGGCCCGTATCAGGGCCAGTGTCGCAATGTATTCCATCTTTTCGTTTTTTGTCATCACTTCGCCCTTACCCTGTACCTTACACTTACGGTTGAAAAAGAGTCCCCGCCATTCACCATCATAAGATCGAGGGACGCATCGGCCATATCGGCCTCTGTCATCGGATCGTACCGATCGCATCGACGGCAGGAAAGGCCATTGTTTTGCATCGCGGCTTTGGGCAAACACTCTGCCAGATAGTGCCTGCAATCCGGCTTTCTGGTTGACTCCAGGGGAACCTTCCCCATGCGAACGGCTTTGGTCTCCCGCTCCATGTCCATCTCGACATCCCGCCGGCACACACTCTTTTTTCGTCTGACAAGCAGGCAATCCTCACACACCCGCTGAAAGTTGACGGATGACGGAAAAAAACCAATTTCGACACCACAGTCCTGACAAAATACCCGGGTGGCCATGCTAATCCCCAACTTACAGATGGGGCAGAGCATACAATTCGACCGACGCTGATCCCTCTTGTATGTCGTGGATCGATGCCCACAATTCCAATAGTAGATTTTATATATATCACTGTCATCCTCTTCATCAACATCGATGAAGTCCAAAAGGTGTGCTTTTCTTTGGCTCATTCCGCCCCCATATCGCTTATTTTCGCCTTTTTTCGTGTGTAAACCTTAAAAAACTCTTCGATATTATCCTTGTGCGCCAACCACTTCCCCCCCTCTATCCGTACCGGCATACCGGCAGACAAAAATTTTTTAAGCGCATAGTCGGTCGCATTATTTAAAAAGCTTCGCACCTCTTCCTTGCTTGTCATTAACCCGCTTCGATTCACTGCCAATCACACCTCCACGCCCTTGCTGACCACCCGTCGGCCCCGCTTTTGTGCTGCTGTGGGGCTGCCGGCCAGATATTGCAGACTCGGTGCCCACTCTGGATCGGCACAGGCGGCCGCGTACACCTCACAATCTAACAAGTGGTTGTCCCGACGCACCGCCACCCACTCGGTTTTCCCTTTTTTATCCTTCTGGCGCTCTTCGGCCAAAATCTGCCGGGCATAGTCCACGCCGGTGTCGGCATGGAGGGTCATGTGGTGGCTCTGCACCTCGACCACGTTCCCTTTTTCATCCCGAATCGCCGCAGCGTCATCAGTGCTCCAGGATCGGCCCAGGCGCCAATGGAGTTGATCCTTAAATTTGTCCGTGTCGAGAAAATAGAGGGTGATCCCCCCGGGGATGGGCTTGTTTCCCCGGGTCATGCGATCGATCACCTTGGGCGTCACCTTTTTGAGCTGGGCATGGGATGTCCCCTTGATGCCGTAGAGCACGCCCCGCCCGTTTTTCCGGATGAAATTGTACGCCTCTTCGGTTTTTGACCAGTCATCTTCCCGATCCTTTCCACCGCCGGTGTCGATGGCGGCCCGCCAAATCGGCATGCTTTCGGTCTGGGCTTTGCCCTCAACCTGAAACCGGGTGTTGAAAAGCAGATTCTCAACATCCTTCCAGGTGTTGATATACCCATACTGCACCAGGTGAGACGACAAATCCTTTCGCCAGGCCCGAACCACAAACCAGAATCCTGACATCTGCATGTCGATGCCACAGGTGAGGGCCACGGCATCGGCCGGAACGATCCCCGGCGGAGTGGCCACCCGATGACGGAGCACTTCCTCTTCGGACTTGGTCTCTTCCCGATCCTTCCAGGGCGTCGCTTCAAACGAGTTCATAAAGTCCTGGAGTTTATCCAGATCGTTGAGCCCCTCCAAAAAGGCTGCGGCCGAATCGGATAGGGAGATAAAATAGTCGGCCCAGGCCGGAAAGTGGAGTCCCACGGTCGCCGGCTTGAATTTTTCGCAGTAGGTGAGCATCTCAATGGGGGGAAGATCCGCAGCGGGGGCACCGATGGTGTGGGTGTCGGCACTGACTCGGCAATCCATCCGATCTTCTCCATCTCCGGGATCTCCAATTGAAGGGAAATCCCCCATGAAAAGCGGATCCCGGGTTGAAGGACGGGGACGCACCATCCATTTTCCGTTTTTTGCCGCCAGATCCCGCAGGGTGTCATCCCACTTCTCCCCGCAGCGATCGCACTCGTACCACGCCAGGCGCTTCTCCCTCACCTCTCGGGGATCGGCCTGTCCGCCACCGGGCCAGTGGATCCCTTTGAAATCCATCAGGACCATCTGGTCACACAACGGACACCGCACCCAGAAGTCACACTGGATCTGAGTGGCCCGAAATTCCCGCCAAATATTGCCGCTCTCTACCGTCGGGGTGGAGATCATGATCAGTTTGGAGACCCCCAGGCGACGATAGGTGATGAGGCGTTTCCGGATGAGCTCGATGGCGGCCGCCTCCCGGGTGCCTGGGTCAAATCCGTCCTTGTCGATCTCATCGGCCACGGCAATCTTGATGGGTTTGTTGGCCAAACGGGAGGCAGATCTGGCCCAGCCAAAGTACAACGGCATGTGCCGAAGGTTGATCCGAATGTTGGCTTTGTCCCGCTCGGAGTCGGTAAAGTAAGATCGCAGGCGTTTCGACGACTGAATCATGGGTTGGACCCGATCCTGGGAGTTCTCCACCGCGGTCACCTCGTCGGGATAGACATAAAGGACCGGCCCAGGATCCCGATCGATGCAGTATCCGATAAAATTGTGGGTCGCCTCAGAAAATCCCGACTGAGGCACCTTACACACCGCCACCTCCCGCACGTAGGGAAGGGCCATCAAATTCATGGCGTCCCGCAGGTGGGGCGTGACATCGTTTCGCCATGCCCCGCCAATGGCGGACATGGTCAAGACCCGATGACGCTCGGCCCAGTCGGAGACGGCAATGGGCGGACGCTTTCGGAAGATCTTCCGCTCTGCCGTGGAAAACCCGAACCGAACGGCCATGGACCCGTCGCCGTTCATGGTTTTCCCCACCGCATCCCACAGGGAACCCGGGAACCATGGCGGTTTTTCAGCAATCGTGATGGGAGCGGTGTCGCTGGATCCGAAGAGATCTGTCATACTGTTTCTCCCCCCTTTGCCTTCCCTGCCGTGTTGTCCATGCCTCTTGTTTTTTCCAGCGTCATCCGTCTGCCTCTTCACTGTTAAACATCACATGATAGGTCTCGATGGTGGCGTAGCTGTTCATCACCCGATCCACCTCGGCATTGATGGCCCGGATCAGCTCCGGGATTTTCTCCACCTTTCCGCCGGAGAGCGCCACCCACTCTGCCGATTTCATCTGCACCATGTGCCGCAGCCCGGAATCCAGCACCACGGCACGGGATGCAAGCTCCGATTCAAAATCTTTTCGGGGGAGATACTTTCCTTCGTCGACCTCCCGTTGAAACCGAAGCTTTTTGATTTGCTCTTCCCGAAGCTCCACGTCTCTTTTGGTTTTGATGGCGTGGATGTCGTTCAGATCCCCGATGTCGGCATGGATGCGATCCAGGGTGGCGGCATAGGCCCGCACCTCGGTTTCCAGCACGGTGCCGTCATCGTTCACCCGAATCTGACCCTTGTCCTTGTCCCGATAGATCTTGGATTTGGATATCCGGTACCCGGATGCCTTTAAATGGTCCACCACGGCATGGAGGGAGACAAAGCTTGGCAAAGAGGGCAAAGAAACATCCGACAGTTTAGACGCGGCAGCGGCATCGGTCATGGTTACGCCCTCGCCACCCAGCTCTTATTGGTTTCACCCTCGCCGATCTCTGTCAGCTCATCCTTGATGGCGTCGATGATTTGCTCCGGTGTCATCACACCCGCTCCATCCACAATCACGCTGGCCACGTTTCCGGCAAAGGCATCCAACTCAAACATCCGCTTCATACTGGCATCCAAGGCCCGCTCAAGGCGCTCGATCTTTGCCGCCGCCTCTTTGTATGCCCCGTAGCGAATGGCCACTTCCTGCTCTCCGTTTTTCCACGCATCCGGCGGCATCTGTAGAATTGCAAACAGTTGTTTATCGTTCATGGTCATCGTCTTCTTCCCTTTAAAATTATGAATTATGAATTGTGAATTATAACTTCTGAATTATGAATTATGAACTATGAGTTATAAATTCACCCCTCATCATTCAGGTTTCAGCATTCAAACATCAGCCCCTTGAGAGCCGCTCTTTTCTCTCCGCAGCCGAAAAGACACAGTGCCCCACCGGCGTTCCCCGCCAGTTTAGTGACGGCAGCAATGTCGCCACACACTGTTCTGGCTTGTTTTTCCCTGCTTTTCGAAACAGATTGCAGGTTTTGCAAAGCCCAAGCTCAACCGCCGCTTCTTTTGGGATGGTGTCGGTCACTCGCACCTCATCGGTCATCCATCATCGTTCAGCATTCATCGTTTATCGTTCTGCCTTCATCACTCGCCGTTCAGCCCTCTTTTACCCGGCCAACAGATCGACAAACCAGTATTTATCGACCTTTCGAAGATCGATACTGTGAACGTTGTCCGTTATAAATGCCTTGATATCCTTCTCTTTGATCCACCAGGGATCCCCGCCCTGTTTTTCGGTCCGGTTGGTTTTCCGCTTTTTTGCTTTCAGGTGACCGTCCCTTATGGCATTGAGCACAAATTTGGCATCCACCCCGAGACAGAGACAAAGAGACGACGCGGAATACCCCCCGAGATTTTCCGCCGTGAACCGCATCCGCTTTTTTTTCAAAACAATGCCGTTGACCGTTCGGTCATATCCGTGTTGTTTCAACTTCTTTTGGATGATCTCCGGGCAGTGCATGGCGTTTCGTTTCAAGAGCCGGATCTCTTCCTCGCTCCAGGGCGGCTCTTTCTTCTGCGTCGCAAGCCAGCCTTGACGGACTGCATAACGCGTGACCTTCCACCGCGGGAGCCCGAGCCTTTTGGCCAGGGCGCGGATCTCTCCGTTTCCTGTATCGCCCTGATACGCCTTTTTGATCTTCTCGTGCATTTCCTGCGTAATGACATATTTCGGCCTTTTCGTCTCTCGCCCCTTCATTCCGATGATCTGGCAGGCTCTGCAACAAAACCTCGGGGGTCTCAACTCATCCTGATACCACCGCCGCCCGATCTGTCCGCACACTTCACACTTAAAATCTGTTGTCGGCATTTAAAATCCCCAATCACTCCGCGTTTTGATCGATGTTTTCTCTTGTTGGCCCAACGATTCGATAAAGCCGAATAGTTGCCGGGAGGGAGTCCAATCCCATTTCGTCACCAATTGACGACCACATTTTTCCAGTGGTTTATAAAAGATCCCTCCCGGCATGCCCCCATCCGTCAGTGGCTGATCGGTCGAGGGTTAAACCTTGTTCCCTGCCTTGCCTTGCCTCGCCTTGTTCCTTGCATTGCCCTGCCAAGCCATGCCGATATTATCCTTATGCGGCCTCTTTTTTGTACTCTATTTGCTTTAACCGTTCGGACAGGCCAACAGCAGAGGCGTCTCCGGCAAAAAAAGCACCAAGCAACCTTGAAGCATCGTCAATTCTTGTTTTGTTTGGAAGGTCAATGACCCCTGTTTGAATCTGATGAATAAAGGGTAGAATGGTGTAAAACAACTCTGGAAGAACGTCTTTGATTTCCGATTGTTCAAGTTTTTCGATGCGCTTGTTGTAAGAGAGCCACGCCCTAAGCGACGCAGAAAGAGACCCCTTCACCGCCAACATGGTTCCAGCCTGTACGATGTGTGGGTCTGTAAGAATCTGATTATTCAAAAACTTTGACTTCCAAACATTTGTGAAAGCAAGGTATTTGTTTACAGCGATTCTTGTACCGTTATCATTTAACCGTTTATGAAATTTTGGTGCAGTACTCAACCACCAGTCCATAAAGTCTGGTGTAAAGTCGGTTTCCATTTCGACAAAGGTCTCTGGGCGATCATATTCCTCTTTCTTGCAAAATGAGGTCAACGCCCCGCGTATTTTGCCGCTTTCAATCTTGTAAGCGGCAAGAAGCTTTCCTGTTTCAACAAAGCTGAGTACCGGCAAATACTTTTCTTCAAGCTCAAGTTCTTTTTCTATATCCAAAACAACCCCCACCCTTAAAAAATTAAACGTCTATAATCGCATAACCATCGATCTCTTCGAGAATCGAAGCCCATTTCTGAATAAGACTCGTTATCATCTTTTTTGTTTCCTCCATTCCACCACCCGCCAGTTTGGCCTCACTTCGAATGTCTGGAAACACCCAGTCCAACTCTTTTAACATCCTTCCAAGTTTTAAAGCCCTGGCAGTATCGATACTTGACGGGCTGACATCTTGTTTAGACTCCATCGCCTTCAGCTTTCGTTTCAACTCCATTCGCTCTTTGTGAATAGCGTCGGCCTCTTTTTCCAACTCATCTCTTTCTTTTTGAAGCTCTCCGACGGTTTTCAAAATCTTGGTCGCCTGGCGATCTTTTTTTTCAACCTCTTTTTGCCGCTTTTCAAAATCCTCCGGAAGCTTTTCAACTTCGACCACCTTTTCCACAATCTTCGGTTTCGGTTCCGGCCTGGCTGCCAGTTCCTGAAGCTTGGCCCGTGCCTCTTCGGACATCGCCCTGGCCTCTTTTTCCGCCTCATTTGCCTTATGAAGTTTGTCAGCAAAATACTGTTTTGTTTTGATTTCAGCGTAATAGATTTTCTGATGCTCTTCGGGAAGCGTTGAAAGTATCTTGGCCCGATGCTCCAGGATGTCGCCGGAAGTGTGCAGCGCCGACAACTCTGGAATGAGGTTGTTAAGGTCATACTTTTTCGTCCCCCGCAGAAACATGCTTTGACACTCATCTTGAAGCTCTTGAATCCGCTTGTTTGCCTCAGCCAGTTTCTGTTCATACTCTTGGACCCGACCAGCACCGAGAAAGACCTCCGCATCAAAGTCCTCCCAATCCTTCTTTTCCAGATATTCCTGGACCTTCTCCCTGAGATCACGGACTGATTTTCTTTTTTCACCAGAGAGACACCAGTCAAGGAATTGGTCTTGGATAGCGGGGTCGGAGATGGAAGCTGCTTCATGGTGATGGGTGAATGTCAAGTTGTCTCGGCGACGAGACATTTCAAATTTCCTTGAAACCCATCCTGCATTTTTAGCCGTTGGATATTCCACCCCGATTTGCTTACAAATCTCTTTTCGCCGATCATCTCCCCACTTGCAGGCATTCCACCAGTCACCGAGCCACCACTGTCTTGCTTGGTTGACTTCCATAAGCAGTTGACCGGCACGTTTCCAGTCGGCTTCGGTCATATTTGCAGGGAGATCCCACCCGGTACGAGATAGAGCGGTCGTAGTCTGTGGGGAGTTTATTGTTACGATCGTGTTGTCCATATAGTCCTCCGAGCGCCTGTTGATGAAAGGCGATGTGATGTTTTGAATTTTTGAAAGAATGGCGTGATAACGGGAATGGGCGCATGTGCACCTATGGATGGATTTTTCATGGTGGGATTCCTATCTGATCTGAGTTTTTGAAAACCCCGCTTTCTACTCGCCAAAATAGAAAAGGCGGGGCGCATCGGGTTGGCGAACCGGCTCAGATAGGAAAAACCGGCAGACCTTTCGGTCTCCCAATGCACCCCGCCCGTAATAGCGGAATTGCAACACACAAAAAAAGCGGTATCCAATTGAGGCACCGCCTGTGTGCCTATCTGAAGCCGGGTCGCCAAACCCGAATCGTGGATTTTGCCACGATCACCGCCAGTCTTATGTGTATTTTTTGCGCTTGTCAACACTTTTTATAGCCCCTCAGCAAAATTTCCGCGATGGATTTCGTTTTTTGGAAATGAATCCAGAAAAGCGCCGACGTTCGGATCCCAGAAGACAAGATCTGACAGCCGGTTCAAAACGGGTTCGTTTCGAAAATCAGGGTGGTTTACGATCGCCAGACGCCCCTCCGTGCAGATAATCTTCACTGGATAACGCTGTATGATCTCCCGGAGATCGATGATGGCCTGGGGAAGCCAGTCGTCATTCCCACCCACAGCGTCATCCGCCCCCTGTGCCGTCTCCGATTCCGCCGGGTCCGGTTGAATCGCCGACGGAATCGGGTCATTCGTCGCGTCAGTGAGTAGGCTTTCCGACGACGCCTTGGGCAATGCCGCACCGGAAGGTGTTGTGGCAACAGATGCATCCGCCAAAGAATTTTGATCTGAAGCACCGGGTTTGTGTTTGAGATTCAGCGTCATGACCGGCGGAAGACCCTCCATCACCCACTGCCGAATATCAACGCCCTGGGCGAACGCCTCCCCTGGATCTTTTCCAACAGAGACCGGCCATCGTTTCGCGTTATCGAAATGCTCAGACCACCAAGCATACGCCTTGTCACCGGCATCATCGTTATCCAAAGCCACCAACACCCGCAGCGCATGCCGCAGTCGATCCCAACTATACGCCCCGGGCTTGTTACCGGCAGACCCCAGGGCGACGGAGCCCACCAGTCCCCCAGCTTTGGCTGCAATAAGCATGGCATCCAGCTCAGACTCCAGCACAACAAACGCTTTTCGGTCGGGATTGAAGAGCGCCGCTTCGGATACAGAGCCGGGAATGAGGTAATACTTAACACCCTTGTCCCCAAGATCCGCCTTGGGTCGCCGGATCTTGATCCGCTTGATCTCCCCATTCACGATCCAGGGGATCACCACGCCCCTGGGGATCCAGAGCTTTTTGGGCTTGCCACTGTTATTCAGCACTTCGGGCAGCCCCCAGGACAGTCTCGGCCGCCACATGCAGGGATTGTCACGCTCCCCTGGAAACCAGCCAAGGGAAAACGCTTTGACGGCATCTAAATCGAGTCCGCGGGCATGGAGCCACCCCAACACCTTGGGGGTCTCAAGCAGCCGAGCGTGAGAGGCATCCACAAGCTCCCTCGCTTTGATTTGCCACGTCTCGATGGGGGATTCATGCCGTCTCGGGATAAAATCGGGCTTTTTGTCGGCAACGGGGAGCGTGCTTACCGCCTGAAGCCGTTGCTGGCGCTTGGAAACATAGCCGGAATCCGGTGTGAGAGGGGCACGCCCCGCAGCGCGGAAGGCGTCTTTGTAGGCCATACCCTCGAAATCGACATGCCATTGCACCAAATCTCCCCCCTTGCCACATCCCCGACACCACCAAGATCCCTCGCCCCCCTTGTCAGCCGGCCAAACGCGAAAACGGTCGGATCCTCCGCAGATGGGGCAAGGCCCGGCATACTCACCGCCCTTGGTGGATGCCACTTTCTTGACCTGGGTTTTGTTGGATACAGCGTCGAGTATTCCCATGGTGTCCTCCGGTTGGCCTTTGTTTTATTTGGTTTTGACCGTGTTTGACCTGATTTGAGCCGATTTGACTTGGTTTGGCCCGACATTACGGACGGTTTGGAGCGTTTCAGACGGTTTCCCTCTCTGTCTGTCCAAGGGAAAAACCTTCAATCTTTTCAATTACTTCTTTTCTTTCTTTGGATAGTTGGACGATTTTATATAGAAAAAGAGAAAATAAAAAAGAGAGATAAAGATAATAGAAAAGATATATGGAAAACCGTCCAACTCTCCGAATATGCCTGTCCGTTTCCTATTTTTGGCTTGTAAAATCGACATGTTCCACGCCCCTGGATGATTTGTATTTATTTCTGGACGATCAAACGTCTATCCGTGAATCATTTTTATATGTTGGTCGGTCTATTCCCATCACATCCCACCAAATTCCATCGGGAGATCCTCGTCTTCGGCCAGCAACGCCACACCGAAATACTTCATTGTGCCGTCTTTCTCTTTCTTGAACCGCTTGGAAAACCAGGTGCCGAATCGTTTCTGCTTTGGAGCGTTCTTTGATACGTTGGTCTCCCACCATTTTTGAAAGGCGGAATAGACGGCAGTGGCTCCCACTGAGTATTCGGGTCCGGTAATGCAACACTCATCGATGAAGTCTGACAACACATCCTCTTCCCTCTGGTACTCGGCAACGGCAGACTTGACGATGGCGGGTGGGTCGATGCCCTGCTGCTGCCAGATGAGGCAGCCCTTCACCATCCAAACCAGGATTCCCGGGAGCTCTTCCTCCAACTTGTTACCCAGAAGCGGATCCGCACGTCGCTCGTCCGGTGCGGTCGGTTCCCGATCCACAAAGGATAGATCAAAGGGGATCAGCAGCATCCGCTCCCAAAAGGCGAAGTCTTCGGCAGGGGCGTGGGGCTTGTGGTTGGTCAGTAAAAATAGAAGATGAGAGGGGAGGAACTCTTGCTCAAATTTGTCGTGGGGGTTCCGCCCCCGGATCGTGTCCTTGCCGGTCAGCCATTTGACTCTGGAGGGGGAGATCTTGCAGCCGTCGTCTGTCTCGGATCCAAACGCCATCCGAAGACCCTGGAGTCCCATGATGTCTGGACTTGGCCCGGAGCTGGATGGCGTCCGCCACTGGTCCAGCAACATCTCTGACCGGATCGCCCCGGCCATGGGTCCCATCAGTTTGTTGATGGTCTCCACAATGAGGCTCTTGCCGTTCCGCCCTTTGCCGGTCATGACGACAAACACGCTCTGTACAATCTCACCGACCATGGCATACCCGCAGATCCGTTGAAAGCACTCCACCAACTGCTCCCGATCGGAAAATATCTCCATCAGGGTCTTCTCCCATGTGGGACAGGGAGCGTCGATCCCCTCCCACGCCACCGGAGACGCTTTCAGCAGCATGTCTTTCTGTTTGCCGGGTTCGAGTTCGCCGGTCTTGAGGTTGATCACTCCATTGGCACATGGGAAGAGCCAAGGCTTCCGATCCGTGTCGTCACCCCGGGTGGCCAGTCCATCTTCACTGGAGTGGGCAAACTCCAGGGCGTTTCGTCGTCGCCGGTTCGACCGCAGCAGGTTGGCCCTCTTGTTCAGCTCTTTAATCAGCTTCGACAGCCGGTCTTTTTCGGTTTTGTGGTCGTCGTCATTCAACCCGGATCTTTCTCCGGATAGACGCCGCGCCTCTTCCTGGTAAATCCTTGCCACCACCTCAACGTTGGCCAGGGAGTCATCCATCACATCCAGCTCCCAGTGGTGCCCTGCCCACTTCATCCACATCCCGAGGCTCTTGTTAAAAATGAAAGTCCCATCGAACTTACTTTTGTATATTCTGCCATCTCCATACTCATTCTCGTTGAGGCATTCCTGGATAAAATCAGGATCCAAATCATCGATCCCGTTGCCATTGACCACAGCGGTGCTTGTTTCTGTGCTTTTTCCAGCGCCGATTTTTTCCTGTAAGGCATCAATATCACTCATCTTTTACTCCGTTTCATTTCCCATTTCCCTCCCGACATCAAAAAAAAAATCGACTAAAAATCGAGCCCTTGCCGACC
>Ga0272440_1000496_pt1 | contig 33241 bp, 23 predicted proteins | sample SSMMMBAug17_FD_192440 | JGI IMG/M metagenome (GOLD analysis project Ga0272440, IMG submission 192440) | Marine sediment archaeal communities from Little Sippewissett salt marsh, Falmouth, MA, United States - SSM-MMB-Aug17 | ecosystem: Environmental > Aquatic > Marine > Wetlands > Sediment ... | reverse complement strand
GTTGAAAAACCAGCGATTTGTTCCGGACAAAATGGAATAAAATGCGCGGAAGTGCTCGTTTGCCAATATTGAGACAACTGTCTTTTGGATAATTGACCATTGTATGCGCTTCGGATGCCTGCTGCATAGGCGCTGATTAATATAGTTGTGTTCATTTGATTTCATTATGATTAACAAAAAAAAACCCGCTTGAATAATCAAGCGGGTTAAAAAAACACTTTCAAACTCTATTGGGCGATTTGCAGAATGAATCAGAAAAATTAATTAATAGCGTCGATCCCCATAAGAAGAACGTCTGTTATTACTGTTGTATGATCGTTGATTTCGGTTATAACCGCCACCGCCGCCGCCGCCGTCTCCACGATCTTGACGGGGTGGTTTACGTCCTTTTGCCTCGTTAATTTTTAAGTTGCGACCGTCCATTTCATAACCATCTAAACTTTCGATCGCTTTGTCAGCGTCATCATCATCCATCTCAACGAAGCCGAAACCTCTAAATTTTCCGGATATTCGGTCATTAATAAATTTCACCGAATGGACACTTCCATGCTTCTCAAACAGCTGTTCAACATCCTGTTTGGTACTGCTAAAAGGAATATTTCCCACATAAATTGTTTTCATAAACAAAAATCTCCTATAATAATAATTAGGTTAAGTAACATAACCGGTGAACTGTTTGCGGCATGGGGGCAAACCAGTAACCGGAAAAAAAATGATTCATCTGCATTTCATCAAAAAATTGTACAGATAAAGCCATTGAAATGTATCATAGGCGTATCTTACTGGATACAAAACACAAAATAATGTTGTGTGATTTTTCAATAGCGTGTTTACATGCTCGGGTACGATATTGTACAATTTTCCCATAGGAAATGAAAGCGCCTGTTTTGTATGATTATCGTTTTATTTCCCTAAAAATGAATAACTTTATGCTTACCTTTGGTTGATTTGAATAAGGCATATAAAAATTTATTCCCTGGTAGGTAAAAAAATAATCGGTTATTGAAAAAACTATTTTTTTCATAAAATAGTCGTTGGGTTTAAAAATTTTCTTGGCTGGAAAAATAAAATTTTTGGCGTAATTATCAACGGCCAATAAGAAGCAAAATTGGATCATTTGCATCAATTTAGTTTCTTTCAATTCTTTTTCTCAGTTCATTAATTAACGTATTGTGAATACATGTTTCACACTTTTACCAAGTCTATTTTTTGATGTCAACAAAATAAAGCATATTTTTTTTAATTTTTTTTTGTGCACAAATGAAAAAAAAAATTAGAATGTATAAAAGCGTTTGATGATTCATAAAAAAAAGTGTATTTCAACACAAATGAATTCAAAAGATTCGGAATAAAAATAAAAAGATTGGAAAAAACTATGTCACCCACCTTGACTGGTATTTTAGGATTTACCATCCTCCTGGTATTAATATTTTCCCAAATGCCTGTTGGCTTTGCCATGGCATTGGTTGGTTTTGGTGGCTTTGCATGCATTGTTTCATGGGATGCTGCTTTAAGCCTGATTGCCAGGGATATTTTCGAAGTCTTTGGCTCGTATAACTTGACAGTAATTCCACTGTTTGTCCTTATGGGACAAATTGCCTATCATGCAGGGATCAGCACACGGCTTTTTAATGTTGCGTATCGATTTATCGGCCATTGGCCTGGCGGAATGGCCATTGCTACCATTGGTGCCTGTACCGGATTTTCTGCCATATGTGGATCAACGAATGCGACTGCCGCAACTATGACTGCTGTTACATTGCCGGAAATGCGAAAATATAAATACAATGATGGCCTAGCTGCAGGCGTTATCGCTGCTGGTGGAAGTTTGGGAATATTGGTACCACCCAGTGTTATTTTTATTATTTATGGCATCATGACAGAACAGTCCATTGGAAAGCTGTTCATGGCCGGCATATTGCCAGGCATTTTACTGACACTGCTTTTTGTTGTTTCAATCATAATCACCACACGATTGAACCCTGAACTGGCCCCACCCGGTCCAAAAACCAGCTGGAAAGAAAAACTGGCCGCTTTGTCTGGCATTATCGAAACGTTGATTTTATTTTTTATGGTCATGGGCGGACTTTTTACTGGAGTTTTTACCCCCACTGAGGCCGGTGGCATGGGTGCTTTTGGAGCCACTGTCATTGCGATGGTTCGTCAGAATATTCATTTTTCCGGTATGGTGCAGGCCCTGTTTGAAACCACACGTATTTCGTGCATGATTATGGTTATTGTGGCTGGAGCCACTATTTTTGGTCATTTTTTGGCAATCACACGCATTCCTTACGATATTGCTGGATGGGTAGTTGGATTTCAGATGCCAACATATTGTATTATGGGAATTATCATTCTGGTATTTTTGATTGGCGGTTGCTTTATCGACTCTCTGGCTTTGATCATGCTGACTGTGCCCATTTTTTATCCGGTCGTTCAGTCTTTGGGATATGATCCCATGTGGTTCGGCGTCATCATTGTCCTGATTACGCAAATCGGTGTTATCACACCACCGGTTGGAATCAATGTGTATGTTGTCAGTGGTGTGGCGCGAGATATACCCCTTCAAGTTATTTTTCGCGGTGTGATCCCATTGCTTCTGGCATTAATTGTGTGCACCTTACTTATGCTCCCATTTCCAGAAATTGCCTTATTTTTACCGAATCTGATGTAACTGTTAATATAAAAAAAAAGCAAACCTACTTTGCTGGTTAGTCATCATGATAGAAGAAATTCGCATACAAAAATATAAATCAATCAAAGATCTAACCTTTGATTTTAACACCCCATTAACCGCTTTGATTGGAAAAACAGGAGCGGGTAAGACCAATGTGTTAGAAGCGATCTATCTGGCCTGTTCATTGGGTTTTTCCGGCGTGATTCCACAATCGTATCAGTCAGAAATACCACGCGGTTTCTCTGTATGCTTTACGTTGACTGTTCGTAAAAAAACTTGCTGGTATCAATTTCGATTTTTGTTTAAAAAAGATCGACATTTTATTCAAGATAGCTTTACCATCAAAGATGGCCGAAAAAAAATTGAGTTATTTGCCAAAAGGGACCCATTCACAGTAAAATTTTATAACAACTCCAAATTAATCTATATTCCGGCAGAAAACTCCGGATTGAGCATGGTCAAAAAAATGATTGTCATGCCTGAATTGCCTGAGGAATTTTCCGGATTGTCTTCACATGTCAATGAAATTGCTGGCGTAATTCTGGATTTTTCAAAGATTCAATTATTTCGTGCTCCATCACAGTTGAATCCGGCTTTATTTCTGGTTAAAGATTTTGATTTATGGAAGCACAATCAACATCTGGTTTCCGATGACCTTCAATTCAGTTTTGAACTATACGATTTATTTAAAAACAAGCCCAAACAATTTGCTCAATTTTGTCGTCATCTAAAAAAACTGGACCTGATCGATAACATTCAGGCATCTGAATTAACTGCAACGGATGACACCGGTCAAGAGTATCACTGTTTGGTGTGGCGGTTTCAACTTCATAGCCAGGCCTTTCCATTCAGAGCGCTCTCGCAGGGTACGCAACGAGTGATTCATATTTTGTTTCATATCTACACGCGACAATCTTCACTCATGCTCATTCAGCAATTAGAATCCGGTCTACATTATGCGCTGTTGATGGATACTCTAAAAATGTTAAAAGGGTATGCACTTGAGAATAAAGTGCTGTTCTCCAGTTATTCTGACCATATGTTCAATGAACTGCAGCCCGAACAAATGATTTACCTCGTCAATAAAAAGAATATCACCAAAGCGCGCCGCTTGAAATCTCGTCATATGGGGCCGCTGTTATCTGATCTCTCGGCAAAAAGCAAGACGCCTGAAGAAACGAGCAAGTTTTTAACCATCAAATATCGGGGTCGGCGTTTGCTCGGTTGATTGGTATTGAACCAAAGTTGATCTAAATGTTAAAATATTATATATTAAATTAATTTCAAGTAGTTACAAGATATCGCATCGTCTTGTATTGTTTTTTTAACTAAAATGATTGACATTACACCATTGAACTGGTTTATAATTCTAATCAATATTCATTTATTTCGGCATCAACAAAAAAAGAAGGGTTTTCCAATGAAAAAACGAAATTTTCTAGTATTGTTGTTCATGATGCTTTTGGTTTCTACAACAAGCGCATCATCGAGCGAAACGTATGACTTGGTATTTGCAACACAAGATTTTCCACCATTTAGCTATGAAATTGGAACCTATGTTGCTGGTCCAGCCGCTGATATCATTCGCGCAGTATGCAAGGACAATCATTTAGACTGTAACATATACAGTAAAGAATGGTCGCAAGCACAGATGGATGTTAAAAAAGGCAAAGCACATGCTATGTTTTTAATTGGCTGGAACAAGAACAGGTCATCATGGCTTCACTTTTCTTATCCAATCATGCATACTGAGTATGGCGTTTTTGTGCGAAAAAGTGATCCAATGGACTACACATCACAAAATCAACTTAAAGGCTATCACATTGGCGTTTATGGACCATCGAACACCTCACAATCATTGTTAAAAATAAAAAAGACAATCAAGAATTTGCGAGTGGACTTCAGCCCGGACAGTACGACCTGTTTTAATAAATTATCTCGTGGGGATGTTGATGCTGTCTATTCCAACAAGGCTGTGGGACAAAGTTTGGTTAATCGACATAAAATGAATAATATTCGCTATGCAGGTCGTGACAAAAGCCTTGATTACTATTTTGGCTTTAACCAAAAATACACAAGCAAAGCAATTGTTGATAAATTCAATGCCAGCTTTAAAAAATTTTATGAAACTGGTGTTATTCAGGAGGTTTTAAGCATGTATGGCATACAACCTTCAGTAATTAAATAACATTAACTATGTATCCTCGAAATCACTTTCAGTAAAACGAACGTGTAACCTTAGACAGGACAGTCATGTAATTGTTACGCATAAATTTGATTTCTAGAATATAATCCATTTCCTGCTATGGAATAGCAGGTATCAAAATAAATGAGAAATAACCCTCCCCCTAAAAAAAGATTTACTAAAGGAAAATCAGGTTATCGCCGGAAAAGTGAATATGGCAAACGGCGAAAGAAAAGACTATACCCTGGAAAAGATCCTGTATTAAAGGAAGTTTTTGCAGAAATCGGTGTTCCGGAAAGTCAGCCATTTCAGCCTGATCCATTTCAGCTTGAAGCTCTTGCCGAAGTCTGTCAAAATGATTGCTTGGTTACAGCGCCCACAGGTGCTGGCAAAACCTGGATAGCTGTGGAAGCCATTGCACAAATTTTTTCAAAAGGGGGTAAAGCCTGGTATGCATCCCCATTAAAAGCACTGAGCAATGCCAAATATGTAGAATTTTCAGAACGATTTGGGGCTGAAAATGTAGGTATTTTAACAGGTGATCGCAAAGAAAATACAGAATCCAGTATAATTGTTGGAACAACTGAAATATTGCGCAATCAACTCTACGATTCCATGCATCGGGGCGATAGCATTGAAGCTGAAATTGTCATTCTTGATGAGGCCCACTATCTGGGCAATGAAGATCGTGGGGTGGTATGGGAAGAAATAATGATTTACTTGCCCCAGCGCATTTCATTGTTATTGTTATCCGCAACCATTGGCAATGCGCGCCAGATTGCTGACTGGCTGGAATACATTCGCGGTCGAAAATGTACAGTGGTCGAGGAAACAATTCGACCGGTTCCCCTGTATAATTTGTTTTTTCATCCATCCGGTACCCTGTATCCTTTAATTGAACCCAAATCCACAGCCAACAGCATGTACAAGAAAGTGAAAGCCTATCTGAAAAAGCCTTACTATTTTTCAGGTTCACCCAGAGCTTTGCCTCCCATGGGAGATGTTATCAAGATTCTGAAAACATACAATTTATTGCCTGCAATCTTCTTTTTGAAATCTCGTTCAGATTGTAATCGGGCGGTAGAAATGTATCATGAAAATCTTGATGAATCCCTGGATCGTAAGCAAGAACGAAATCAGTTGGTTCTTGATTTTATTCAACAATATCCCATTCTGGCAGACCATGCACAGATATTCAAACTCAGAAAGCTGGCTGTTGGCGCACATCACAGCGGCCAGCTTCCCATGTGGAAACTGGTTATCGAGGCTCTCATGACACGCGGGTTGTTGGATGCTGTTTTTGCAACATCCACAGTTGCCGCAGGGGTTAATTTCCCCGCGCGAACAGTGGTAATCATGAATTCAGACCGCTTCAATGGCAGTGAGTTTGTACCATTGGATTCCACTCAGTTTCATCAAATGACCGGTCGCGCCGGACGACGTGGGGCAGATCAAATTGGCTTTGCTGTGACAATTCCTGGGAAATTCATGGATTTACCGCTGGTGGTTCAACTGAATCATTCGCCGCCCACGCGAATTGATTCTCAAATTCAAATCAATTTCAGCATGGTATTGAATCTGTTGCTTTCCCATACACCCTCGGAAATCAATCAGCTTCTGGAAAAATCCTTTGCAACATACCTGATTCTGAAAACACGAAGACTGTCTCATAAAAAGAAAAAAGAAGCTCGCACGCGTTTATGGCGAGAGTTTCAGCGTCATTTGCGATTTTTACAAAAAGAAAATTTTGTCTCAGAAGAGGAATCCCTCACAGAAGATGGCATCTGGACAACTCAACTGCGTGTGGACCAGCCCCTACTTATTGCGCAAGGATTTCGAGAACAAATATTTCCCAAGGATAATCCCGCTCTACTGGCAGCATTGATTGCCAGCTTTGTCAATGAAAGAGATTGCGATGATGCCAAGATTGAACATTTAGCATCCTCTGAACTGCTAGAAATGCATGAAAACATGATTCATGCCTTGCGACCATTGGCCCGTCGCATGAGCATGCATGGATTTAGCGCACGTCCACTATTTTTAAAACCCGCTCTAACTGTTTATAGTTGGGCAAAAGGGGAAACTTGGCGTGATGTTGTCAAGTTATCTGGAATGGCAGAAGGCGATCTTGCCATGATGATGATCCGAACAGCAGATAATCTTCGGCATACAGCAACACTTGGAGAATATTTTCCAGAGGTTGCTGACCGGTCTTATCAGGCAATCTCTTGTATTTTGCGAGAGCCTGTTATTATGGATGCACTTTATTCCAGAGAAACAGGGCGTGAAAAAATACACAATATTTAGGCTAGCCCATCCCCCTAATTCCCACGCACTAACGCGCTGGAGCGTGGGAATGAGTAGAGTAAGATCGTTGATTCATATTTCATCCAATATATGCTGCAATTGCTCAATTGAATAAGGTTTTGTCAGACATCCATTAACACCAACCGCCATACAGTCTTCTTTATCACTTTTGATATCTGATGCACTGACAACAACAATTTTGACATCATGATTTTTCACATCAGATTCAGGGTTGCGAATTGTTTCAGTCAGTTGTATAGCTGTCATGTCCGGCATATACAAATCTGTTAAAACGAGTTTATAGTCATTTTGTGCCAGTTTTGTCAGCGCCTCTTGGCAGTTTTCTGCTAGATCTGGTGTGCAGCCAATTTTTTTGAGCAAATTTTCAGCAATCATCCGGTTAATTAATTCATCGTCAATAACCAGGATATTATCGCCTGACGAACATGTTACTGTTAACTTTTGATCGTCCATAATATTTATTTTGAATGCATTTTTAAAACAGTCAATCACCGATTCAAAATGTGCAGGCAGGATTAAGGTCTCATCAAAATCACAGTCAATGGTAGTTCCTATTTTTTTCAACATGACCCACCGGGCATCATATAAGGCTGGATTGTCTTTGAAACTATCGCGGATCAGGTGGATATCGGTATCATAGGTTTCTTTATCAATGAACACAATCTGACAATTGATTTGGCTCAGATTTAAGTTTCCGAGGACAGCCAATGTTGACATGGCATCGTTGGCCTCGTGGCAGCTGCAACTGAATGACTTTAACAGGTTGATGAATGCCTGGCGAGTTTTGTCATGGCGATGAATGATTAACACATTGACAGATTTCGGCAAATCCTTAATCACCGGATTTACTGGTACGCCTTCCTGTTGGAGCAATTCTGCTGTGAATGAAAATGTTGATCCTTTATGTTTCTCACTTTGAGCGCTTATTTTACCATTCATTAATTCAACCAGTTGCTTTGAAATGGACAGACCCAGGCCCGTTCCTCCATATTTACGAGCGGTTGAAGACTCGAGCTGAGAATAGGGTTTAAACAATTGATGAATCCGATCTGCGGAAATACCTTTACCGGTATCTTGAACATCAAAATGAAACATCTTGCCAGATTGCTGTTTGACAGTAATTACCACCTCACCTTCATGAGTAAACTTGATCGCATTATTAACCAAATTGATAATTATTTGCCGCAATCGATTGGGATCTCCATAAAGCTTGGTTGGCATATCCCAGGGAATGATACAGGCGTATTCCAATCCTTTTTTATTGGCCTCGATGGCATAAATATCAGAAATATTTTCAAGCAACTCCCTTAAATCAAAATTAATATAATCCAGAGAGAGTTGACCGGCCTCGATTTTAGATAGATCCAGAATATCGTTAATCAGGCAAAGCAACGAAGTCCCGGCCAGTTTGGCCATTTTCACATATTTGCTTTGTTCATTGTCCAGCTTTGATTTGAGCAATAGTTCCATAACATTCATAATACCATTCATTGGTGAACGAATATCATGACTGATATTGGCTAAAAAGTCACTTTTGGCAGCATTGGCTTTTTCCGCTTTTGTAATGGCATCCTTAAGGGCCACCTGAGTTTGAACCCGCATGAACAGTTCATCTTTATTAAAGGGCTTGGTCACATAGTCCACAGCACCCATTTCAAATCCTTTGACAATATCCTCTGTTTCGGTTTTGGCTGTTAGAAAGATAATTGGAATATCAGCAGTTTGGGGTTTTGATTTTAATATTTTACACACTTCATATCCATCAATATCAGGCATCATGACATCCAAAAGCACCAGGACCGGTTGATTTTTTTCAATTGCATTGACCGCCTTTTTGCTATCTGTCAGGGCCAAAACCCGATACCCTTTGCTTTTTAATAATTGGCCCAGAAGTTGAATATTTCTGGGAATATCATCTACGATGACGATCAAAGGCGCTTCCATTATGCCTCCTTAAGTAACATTAATTAATTCTGAAAATTGTTCCAGGCTTATTGACAAATTTTCAATATCAAACATATCGATATGGCCCAGCGTTGCTTCAGCCCAATTCATAATTACTTTACATTGATCCATCTCGCTGACCTGTTTGATTTCATTGACCAGCCGTTCAACTACATCAATGAGAATGCCTTCATCAAGTTGTGTTTGAATTTGACCGGAGAAGCCATGTAATTTTTCTTTCAACTCCGGACTGATTTCATTGCTAACTTCTTCGTTGACTTCCGGTGAAATTACATGAGATGTGACAACTTCTTGACTTGAGTCAGAGACTTGCTCTTGATTGATCAAAACCGAAAATCGCTTTAGATTTTCAGGTAAATTTTCGATGTCAAACATTTCAACAAAGGATAGTGTTTCCGCTGCCCAATCCACAAGAATCTGACAATGAAAAGATTCACTGATCGTTTTTATTTCGCTGGCAATCTGTTCAATTTCATCAATAAGAATACCCTCATTGATCTGAGAGAGAATTTGTGGCTCAAATGGACTGAGTTTTTCAATCAACTCAGGTGGAATGGAAACCAGTTCAGGGGCAATGTGCGAATTTGATGGTAGCATCACACCCAGAGTGTTCTCTGATGATTCTGTCTGTTCCTGAGATACTGTCAGTTCTTGATAGGGAATAAGCTGCTTCAGCACGTCGATAACTGAATCATGGGCAACTGGTTTTGAGAGAAAGGCTTCATACTCAATGGTATTAATTTCTTTTGAAACCCCTTTGACGACAGAAGCCGAAATAATGACAACAGGAATATGTCGTGTGGCATTATCCGCCTTGAGTATAGATATCGCTTCATAGCCATCCATAACCGGCATTTTAATATCCATAAAAATGATATCGGGCTGATGTTTTTTGGTCATTTCTATGGCTTCCAACCCATTATATGCTTTGATAACCTCAAAATTGAACTGATCCAAAAAACTGTCCATCAAAATCTGATTGCTTAAAACATCATCAACACTCAAAACTTTTGCATGATCAAATACAATCTTGCTGCATTGTTTACATTCATTTGCATTGTCTGAAAGCTGATTATCATTGACAAAGGTGGCGACATCAACATTCGGTATTTCAAATTGAAACAATGTTCCTTCATGCATCTTGCTTTTTACCTGAATGGTTCCATTCATCATTTCAATGAGCCGCTTGGTAATCGCCAGCCCTAGCCCTGTGCCACCATATTCAGACAATTTTTGGCCATCTTTCTGCCTGAAAGATTCAAAAATGACCGCTTGTTGATCCTCAGGAATGCCAACACCAGTATCCTGTACGCCAATAATGAGATCAAGTGCACTATGGTCATCCTCAACAAATTTCTTTTTAACAAATATTGATATGCCGCCTTTTTTGGTAAACTTGACTGCATTGCCCACCAGATTGAAAAGAATCTGTCGCATGCGAACCTCATCAAGGAGCAAAGTTTCTGGCAGATCCGGGTCAATTTCAATTGAATACGACAAACCTTTGTTTTTCAGGCTGGGAGAGAATGTATAACTCATTTCCTCCAAAAGCGTTCGGAGAGAAATATTGGCATATTGAAGATCTAATTTTCCGGCCTCAATTTTTGAAAGATCCAGGATGTCATTAATTAATCCAAGTAATGTTTTGCCACTGCTCACAATCGTTTGTACATAGGTAATTTGTTTATTTTGGGTCAATTCTTTGGAAAGTAGATCAGAAAATCCAATAATCGCATTGAGAGGGGTTCTGATTTCATGGCTCATGTTGGCCAAAAACTGAGATTTGGTGCGATTGGCCGTAATGGCCTCTTGTTCTGCACGTTGACGCGTTGTCACCTCATTTTTTAATTGTTCGATTGTCTCTCGCAGTCTGAGGGTTCGATCCATCACTGTTTGTTCGAGAATTTCCTGGTTTTTGATAATTTTACTCAGCATTTGATCCATAGCTGTTTTAAGCGCCATAATTTCTCTGGATTTGGGCGCGCTTAATCTGGGAAGTTCTTTTGGGGAGAGAATACTCTGCTTGTTCAGGTGAACGGCAAGTTGGGCAAATGGCCTGAGCATTATTGAAATAATCAACCAGAATACAGTAATAATAGAAATAATGGTTATGATGCCGACAATAAAGCTTTCTTGTATTTTTTTTTCAAGAAAGTTCATAAATTGCCCATTGATTGTAAATATGGCCAGGCCGATTAAATCTTTTGTGGATGTTGAATATAAAGGGATTTCAAACTGATGACAGTCATTACAATCAAAGCTGGATACAGTAATATCATAGTTATTTTCAGGCTGATGATATAAAGCTTCCGGATCAATGGTTTCATAATCCAACTCAATTGAAATGCTCACAAGAAATTGGTAATGGGTGTAACTATCTTGGAGCAAAAGCATTGTTTCCATCAATTCACTTAATCGTTGAGGAGATAGTGTTTTGCGGTTGGTATCAATATATGTAGCCAAACGATATGCCTGGGCCTGGGAGAGCGCTTTAATATTAGAAATTGCATTTTCCTGAATCAGTGGTTGCAAGTTAATGTGCCAATAATAAAATGCCAAGCCGATAAAGATGATCGCCAATCCAATGAACATAATCAAAATAGAGCCACGAAGGGGAATGTATTTTTTCGTTTTTTTACTCATATTTTTTAGATACTCTCAAGAAGAAAGATTTCATGCGGATTTTTGCGGCATTCAGGGTCGTCATATTCAGGTATGGAACAATTTTTTCTGTAATATAGATGCCCCCAGTCGCACCTTTTTCAACATCACCTTCATAAGGAGAAAAAACAATAAAGTGATTGTTTATACTTTCTTTAATAATTTGTTGGGTTATTGCACCTGGCTCGGCAATATATATACCACCAATTGTTTGATTGATTGTATCTTCAAATTCTTCAACTGAAACACTAATCACATGAATGGGAATTTCTCGAATTTTGCCTAAACTATTTAATCGGTAAGCCATGTCGTTGGCAATTTTTGGGTTATACAGATAAGCAACGACAACGGTTAATGAACCATCTTTCCTTTTTTTTTCATGAATATTTTTATCCGATGCCAGAAAGCTGGGAAACAACTCAATGCCGATTAAGGCACGTTTGTTATTTGATCCAGCTGTTTCTGGAAAAGCGAGCAGCATGTATGGAACAGTCAAAATGAGTATTCCAGTCAGTAGCTTGCGAAAAAGTATCATTTTATATTTATTCATATTTTTCAATAATTTAATAAATATTTCATGTTAAAGGCTAATCAAAATTTTGCGTTATGTTTTGATATCTAACACTATTTAAAATCTTTATTTTGTCATAATAAAATGAAATGCTATTGAGTGTCAATAGATAAATATTTATTGACAATGTTAACAAAAGTATAATCACAAAATACCGGTGTCAATAGCTAAAAAAAAAATTTCACTGCCGAAAAATTTCAATAATTTTGGTTATACTCAAATCATTAAAATTTTATAATTGTATTGCATGATTGCTATAGCTATGATAGAATCTTTTTAAACTTTTAGAAAACAACCCCCAACACAAAAAAGGAAAATCCACATATGTTAACCTACAGTTTTTATATTGCTTTCATTATTTTTATTTTTGGCATAATTTTCCGGATGGCGCAATGGGTGCGCTTTGATCTTGATACATCCAGTGCTGAGCAGTCAAAGTGTAAACGATTCATTGCGCTTTGGGAAAGTTTTTGGAATCATCTGGTAAGCGCCCAGTTGATTATCATGCTCAAAACATTGTTTTGGGAAGGACTTTTGCAGACACGTATACTGAAATCCAACCCTTTTCGATGGCTGGCGCATATGCTTATTTTTTGGGGATTTGTTTTATTATTGCTATTTCATGCCCTAGATGATCAGATTACTGTGTTGATCTTTCCAGATTACGCCTCAACACTCAACCCATTCATGTATTTTAGAAATGTTTGCGGCGTGATGGTTTTATTGGGCATTGGATTCGCATTTTATCGTCGTCAGAAGCAATTTATTTTGAAACAAATTTCTAACTGGATGGATTACTCTGTACTGGGATTAATTGCCGCAATTATCTTGACTGGCTTTATGGTGGAGGCGCTTCAAATCATCTCGGAAAGACAATTCGACGATATGGTATTTGAATATTTGATCACTGATGATGACGCAGAAATTGATGCACTGCGTGCTTACTGGAAAAAATATTACCAGGTTTCTTTTTCTGAGCCATTAGATACATCCAGCTCGGAACTGCTCGAAATGGGGCATGATGTTCATATGGATGCCTGTGCGGCATGCCATTCTCAGCCACAGAATGCGTTTGTGTCGTATAATTTTGCGATGATAATTTATCCTGTTGCCAACTATCTAAATGCCATCAATGCTGATGTCATCGTATTGGTGATTCATTACATGCTCTGCTTTATTGGACTGGCCTGGCTGCCTTTCAGCAAAATGTTTCACATGATTTCCACCCCTTTGAATTACTGTATAGAATCAGCCAATCAACAATCCAGTCATCCGGCATCCACAGCCAATGGAAAAATTGTAGCCCTGGATGCCTGTACGCATTGTGGAGTTTGCTCTGAAAATTGTGCAGTCGCACCCATCTACCGAGTTTTGGAAAACGACTGTATTTTGCCATCGGAAAAAGTAAGTGCTGTTTTAACAATGGCTGAAGGACGTCATCCGGTTGTTTTGGAAAATCTCTCCCATGGCAATGCCATTTGTACAGAATGTAACCGATGCACTGAAAATTGTCCATCTGGCATACATTTGCTGGAATTCTGGCAAACGACCCAAAAAGAGTTACAAACCAAAGGTCTGTATCCACCATCATTGCTGATTCATCAACATACTGCCTACGAATGGGCAGAGCTGTGGCAAACGCAACCCCAAATGCCAGATGAAAAGCCGGCCTTTCAATCTTTTATTTCCGATGACCCTTCTACATATGAAGCATGTGTGCAGTGTTCGACCTGTACTCAGGTTTGCCCAATTGTGGGAGCCGCATCAACCACCGATTCTCCAATGGATTTAACACCCCAGCAGGTCATGAATTTACTACGCATTGGGTTAAAAGATCAAGCGTTGGGAACCCAGATGGTATGGACTTGTGCTACATGCTATATGTGCCAGGAAAACTGTCCGCAACACATACCCATTGCTGATGTTCTTTATGAACTGAGAAATCTGGCCCATGTCCGTATAACCAACAAACAAACAGGAGAAATACAAGCATGCAATTGACATACAGCTATTTTTCCGGATGCAAAATATCCGGGCAACTTCAAGAATATGGTGACTCAACCCGTGCGATAATGCACACACTTGATGTAGAGTTAGTTGATCTGCCATTTAGCTGCTGCGGATATCCCATACGTCATCAAAGCATGGAAGCCGCTGTTTTTGCCTCAGCCAGAAACATGGCAATGGCCGAACGTGCCCATCTGAATATTCTGACCCCATGCAAATGCTGTTTTGGCAATCTGAAACACAGTCAATATTTGCTTGATCAAGACAGTTTGTTGGCCAAACATGTCAATGAACAACTGAAACAAGAAGGTCTGGTTTACACTGGAAGCATTGACATTAAACATTTGCTTTCTGTTCTATTTCATGATGTTGGGTTGGAAAACATTCAAAAGCATGTGATCCATCCCTTGAAATCGACTCAAAAAGTTGCTGCCAGTTATGGATGTCATGCGCTTCGGCCCTCAAATATCACGAATTTTGATCACCCATTCAATCCCACTATATTTGAAAAAATTATTGAACTTACTGGCGCCAAAACAGTACTTTGGCCCAGACGAACGGAATGTTGTGGACATCCTGTTGCCGAAAGAAACCCCGAATTATCAAATAATTTACTGCAATCCAAACTATCTGATGCCACCCTTTCGGGCGCAGATATGATTTGTACAGCCTGTACATACTGTCAGATGCAGTACGATAATTGTGAGAATGTGTCCATACCGATTCTCACAATTTCTCAATTGCTGAAGGATGCGACCTCATTGAGCAGCAGAACTTACTGATATTGAACAAAATCGAACAATAGCGCTCTTTTACTGGCATTACACAAAGCATTCTTTAGCAAAAGCTTGTAGTCAAGGAGGACAAATGAAATCAAAAGGTGCAAAACATATGTTGAAACATTGGGCGAAGCCGTTTGGCATCATTGTATTCGTTATCATGATGATCAATACTGCTGTCCTCATCCAACCTGTAATGGCGGAACGTAAAGCCATATCAACAACCAAAGCCAATATTCGCTCAGGCCCAGGGACAACGTATGACATACTCTGGCAAGTGGAAAAATATTACCCGATTGAGGTACTCCGAAGAGTCGGAGACTGGTATTTTTTTAAAGATTTTGAGGGAGATACCGGTTGGATTAAAAATACAATTATCGATGATACACTCACTGTCATTACTGCAAAAGGAGAGAAAGTCAATGTTCGGAGCGGTCCGGGGATCAAACATGATAAAGTGTTTATGGTCGAAAAAGGAGTGCCTTTCAAGGTATTAAAAAAAGAAGGAAATTGGATTCAAATTGAGCATGCAGATGGCGATAAAGGGTGGATATATCAAGAGCTTATCTGGTAATATAATTATTTAATATTGTATTTCGTTATTGACCAAAGTTCATAGGATTTGCGGCTATTTGGGGATTCTATGTATAAAGAAAAATTTAAAAATTTTGAGAATATAGAAAACTTAGCTGGTAAGGCTTGGGAACACGCAGTAGCAATTGATGTTCTAAAAAACACTGAGATTAAGGATAATTCTTTGGAGTGTTTTCATTATCAACAAATGATCGAACTCTTTATTAAGCATTTGTTGGAAACTAAAAGCCAGTTTGGTTCATACAGCAGAACTTATAAATTACAAAAACTTCTTGAAGAACTTATTTCAGCAACTGGTTTTAAAACAGATAAAACGAAATATTTTATGGCACTACAAGTGATAACTGTTTGTGCTGAAGAATATAGGTATAATTTTTTACTTGATAGTGAAGGCTACAAGCATAGTGTTCGTATTTGTGATAATTTACTTGATGAATTGTTGCTTTTTGAAAAAGACAGTTAAAATAATCTATCTCCCCCCACTCCATCGCAGTTTTGTTTTCAACACATCGAAATAATTGTTGTCCGGTTTTTTAATCATATGAACTGGATAATCTGCCTTTTCAATATGTAACATATCTTGATCTGTAATAGATACGCCGGTTTGACCATCAAATGTAACCAGAATATCGGTTGAATCCTGAACCAGTTGAATTTTAATTTTGGCTATGTCTGGAATAATCAGTGGCCGATTGGTCAAAGTGAATGGGCAAATGGGGGTCATCATAATGGCCGAAATCGCTGGATGAATCACTGGTCCACCGGCAGCAAGAGAATAGGCTGTTGAGCCAGTTGGCGTGGAAACGATTAGTCCATCGGCTTTGTAAGTTGTCAAGTCGTGATCATCAATGAATGTCTTTATATTGGCCAACCTGGCCAGTGTCCCTTTATTGATAACCACATCGTTTAGTACATATTGCGTGCTTCTTTTCTGCCCATTACGTTCAAGGGTTGCTTTCAGGCGCATACGTTTTTCAATGATATATTGCTTGGCAAGAATGGACTCAGCTAGTGGAATGAGTTTGTCCTCGGTTGTTTCACATAAAAAACCAATACGACCAAACTTGATTCCAACCACTGGAATCTCTCGCTTACCTATCCATCGCACAGCATTTAAAAAAGTGCCATCACCACCCAACACAAAAACATAGCTTAAATCCTCTGGAATAGGTGTCAATGTATCTTTCGACAAATTTAGAGAAGGTGCGTTGCTGTGTTGGATAAACGTCTCTACCTTTTGACAGTTAAGCCATTGAACAAGTTCCTGAGATTTTTTTTTGACACGTTCATCCGGTGTGATCATTATGCCAATTTTCACATGAATTCTCCTGAAAAATAGTCAGGGGGCTATCATCCATATGCCAGTTAACTTTTTCGAGTAGAATTAGTTTGATGAAGAGACACACGGCTGTGCGTCTCTTCATATGGATATACAATCACGGTTTTGAAAAAGTATTAACTATTTTTCATTTGATATGAAGGATGCCTATGAATGCCTATTTTCGTCTTACTTTGACTTTTCGTACCCGCTTTCTTTTTTTCTTTTTTTTCGGAGCTGTTATTTCAGACTGTTCACACTGAGGTAAAAAGGTTTGTTCGTCAACATCTGCAACTTTGACCTGAAAATCACAATCTGAATTTGGACATTCATATATTGGATCTCCATCAACCTCTTTTTCAATAAGGAATGGATTGGAGCATTGGGGACATTTTTGATTGAAAGGCTTTTCCCAGCTAATGAACTTACAGTCATCATTGCTGCAGGAAAAGTAGGTTTTTTGAGAGGATGTCTCCATTTCAACAATTGAGTCGTTAAGACATAATGGACAACTAAAAGAATGGCTTTTTTCACGTTCTGTTTTCAATGTATCATGCATGGCCTGGATCTGGCTTTTTATTTCATCATCTTCATCAATTTGATCGTCGTCGTCCTCCTCCTCATCTTCGTCTACATCTTCATCTTCATCATCTTCGTCTACATCTTCATCATCATTACCTTCTTCGTCATCATCACCTTCTTCGTCATCATCATCGTCATATTCTTCTTCGTCTTCGTGTTCCTCTTCATCAGGATCTTCACTGGTTGCATATTCTTCATCAGAATCACCTTGATCGATATCATCTTTTGGTTCGCTTGCGGAATCATCTGATGTTTGCTGGGCTTGTATGTTTTGAAACAAGTCATCAGCGAAGGATTGCGCATGCGAATCAATACCTGAGTCATCGGCAGAAAAATCATCTTCTGAGTCAATTCCGATATCTGCAAAATCAGGTTGGGAAATAATATCCGAGGTAATTTCATTGTCGTCTGAAGACAAAAAATTATCCGCAAGTTCCTGAGGATCAACAACCCCTGCACCGATTTCGTCCGGGTTGATAGAATAGGCGCCTTCAAAATCCTGGCTGATGTATTTCCCAAGATCATCAGAAACAATATTTTTTGCACGATCTTCGATAGACTCTTGCGGTTCTGTTGGCTTATCAGTGGTTTCTTCGGGTAGCCTAGATTCAGGTCTAGACGGTGGAGCTGTTTTGTTTTTCTTGAGACGACTTAATGATGAAAGTCGCTTGGACTTTGATAGAATGGATGCCAGTGATGGCTTTGGACCTGATTTAGGCGTCTCTTTGACTTTAGGTTTGGCCTTTCCTTTGAGTTTGAATCTAGAATAACCTTGTGTTTGCAGGGTTTTATCGATTTGTGCAACCGCCAAGTCAACTGTTTTACGGTTAGAAAGCACCTCATCCATGATTTGATTGAAATAAACAATTAAATTCAATCCAGGCATTTTTGGAAATATTTCATTGATATGATTGTTGAGCTTGATTGAAACCTCAAGTGCTCTAAATCTTCTATCCTCAATATGATCAAAATATTTTTTCTGCTCCATTATTTGCAGATTGCGTCTAATTTCACGTTCCTGGGTCAAGCCCATTTCAAAAAGTGCTCTAATTAATGTGTTTTCAGAATAACGCTCTATTGAGTCTTTTTCTGACTCTGACTCTTTTTCTGTCTCTGTCTCTGACTCTGACTCTGACTTTGATTCTGGATTGGTTTCTGACTCTGCTTGAGCAGTTTGATTCTCCTGTTCCGATTCTGCTTCAGCAATTTCATTTTCTCGTTCCACCAGAAGTACAGTGGTTGTCAAGGTCAAGAGATCCAATGATAAAAAGACATTGCTCAGTTCATGGGTTACGCCGGAAAGTCGCCTGACGTGCTTTCGTAAAATCTGTTCGACTTCTTTCCGAATCTGAACTTCCAGATTACTAACGAATGATGACATTTTCAACTCCTTTGAAGATCAACTGTATTAATGTTGACCCTCTTTCATTTCCCTTTTTTAATAGGCTTTTTTTGTGAAACCTGGGTCTTTTGTTGCGGGTTGGATATTTTTCGGGTTACATTTTTTTTCTTTTGAACTGGCTGCTTTTTCATGGATTTGCCGGCTTGAGCAGACGGTCCAATCTTTTTTTTCAAATTCTTTCTCCCTTGAGGTTTACTTTTATCTTTTTTAATCTGCGAAACTCCTTGTACTTGTAATGTTTTATTGATCTGTGCAAGCGCTAGCTCTATAGTTTTTCTTTTTGAAAGAATTTCATCTCCAATCTGGTTAAAATATGCAACCAGATTCAGACCCGGCATGTTTGGAAAAATTGTATCAAAAAAGATGGTCAGTTTAATCGCTGGTTCAGTAGCTGCCAGTCCTTCCTTTGTATCATTAATGTACTTTTTCTGTAGCAGCACTTGAAGGCATAACCGCACTTTTTTTCGATCATCCAGACCCAACCCCATGAGATCATACAACAAACTGTCTTCTGTGTATCTTTTTGGGGGATCTTCTTTTTGTACATGTATTTCCTTTTCTCTTTCAACAATCAGAACTGTAATGGAAAGCGTCAGTAAATCCAAAGACATCAGTATATTACTAAACTCATGGGAAATACCTGCAAGCCTTCGAACATGCTTTCTGAGCGCTTCTTCAAATTCTTTTCGAATGGCAGTGGCAGCCTGATTTCGCTGATAATTTTCATCCATAAATTGATTCATCCTATTTTAGTTTTGTTCGTCTCTGGATTATATTTGTGCCAAAAACGAATCGTAGACAATTGAAAATACTTGCTGCATGGTTTATTTATTTCTGATGAGCCAGCCAATAAGCTGGCCATCAGATTTTGCATTGCGAATTACACTGTTCCATTATTATCAATCGCTTGAATTTGATTGATAATATGTGAAATTTTATCTTTTGGGCTGGCATCTGCTGGTATTAATAGCGAAATGTCAGCGTCCTCAAGTGCGGCAGTCCAGTCAGCTGCTCCTGAACCCGATATTTTTTGTTTAGGTGGTTTTTCTGGTGCCTTTGTATCTTCAGTATCTTCATGTTGACTTGCTTTTTCTGAACCCTTTGTATCTTCATTAATGGCTTGAACCAGTTCCTCATCTTTCATACTATCGTCCTGATCTTCATCATCAAGTTTTGGCATTTCAGGGGTAGCAGGTTCAGCTTCGATCAAAGCACCTTCAGATGTTATTTCCATATCGTCATCTGTTTCAACCAGGCTTTCTTCGGTTTCATCAGCAGGCATTGTGTCGATAATGTCGTCATCTGAATCATCAACTATTTCAACAGCTTCATCGGGAATGGTTTCAGGCTCTGAGGCGGCATCATCAATTATGTCAGCATCAATTTCATCTGTTTCATCTGTTTTATCTGAGAGTTTAGACTCGACTTCAGTTACTTGATCATCCTCAACATCTGTTGTTTCATAACTGATATCAGATGGCTCAGTTGTTTCTTTCGGCTCTTCTGATATATCATCAATTTCATCCTCAACTTTATCTTCGATTATCTCTTCTGAATCTGAGGATGTTATAACATCAGAATCATCTGATTCAGAAATTTCATCAGGATCGGCTTCTTCAATCATATCGTCTGCAATCTCTTCTGTCGTTTCTTCAATGATTCCTTCGGACTCTTCTGTATCAGTGGAAATCTCTTCTGGATGGTATTCTTCAAGTGTCATGATTTCAGGCTCTGAGGTTTCATCTTTCTCTGGTTCACCTTCTTCTAACGCGTCTATTGGTTTCGCAGTTTCCGGTTCGTCTTTTGTTTCTTCTATTTCTGGCTCATCGGTTGTATCCTCTACAACAGGTTCCTCTTTTGTTTCTTCTATTTCTGGTTCTTCGGGTGTATCCTCAACAACAGGTTCATCTTTTATTTCTTCAATTTCTGGCTCATCGGCAGTATCCTCAGCAACAGGTTCGTCTTTTATTTCTTCTATTTCTGGTTCTTCGGGTGTATCCTCTACAACAGGTTCATCTGTTGCTTCTTCAATTTCTGGCTCATCAGCAGTATCCTCAGCAACAGGTTCATCTTTTATTTCTTCTATTTCTGGTTCTTCGGGTGTATCCTCAGCAACAGGTTCATCTGTTGCTTCTTCAATTTCTGGCTCATCGGTTGTATCCTCAACAACAGGTTCATCTTTTATTTCTTCAATTTCTGGCTCATCGGCTGTATCCTCAACAACAGGTTCGTCTTTTATTTCTTTAATTTCTGGCTCATCAGTTGTATCCTCAACAACAGGTTCGTCTTTTATTTCTTCTATTTCTGGCTCATCGGTTGTATCCTCTACAACAGGTTCATCTTTTACTTCATCGATTTCTGGTTCATCGGCAGTATCCTCAGCAACAGGTTCATCTTTTATTTCTTCTATTTCTGGCTCATCAGCAGTATCCTCAGCAACAGGTTCGTCTTTTATTTCTTCTATTTCTGATTCTTCGGTTGTATCTTCAACGATAGGTTCATCTTTTGCTTCTGGATCGTCAGTGGACACCTCGGCTATCGTTTCATCTTTTGACTCTTCAACTTCAGGTGTATCTGATGCTGGAACTATTTCAGAGTCATCAGCAATACCCATAACCATTTCATCAGCATCTTCAGTACTCACTGTTTCTTGTTCATCAACTATTTCTTGTTCAGTACCTGCTGTTTCTTGTTCATCAATCTCAGCTATTTCTTGTTCAGTACCTGCTGTTTCTTGTTCATCAATCTCAGCTATTTTTTGCTCAGTATCTGCTGTTTCTTGTTCAGTATCTGCTGTTTCTTGTTCATCGATGACATCTGGTGTTTCTTGTTCAGTATCCACTGTCTCTTGCTGGGTTGAATCAGAATCTTTTTCGTCAGGTTCTTTTTTGAGTTGGATATCAGGTGGTGTATCACCCTGAATATCCAAAGAGCTTTTAACATCAATATAATTACCATCTCGATCACATAAAATGGATAGGTTCAATTTCACTTGAAAATTCAGTTCGTAAGCGATGTTGTCATCATGGACAATGAGATCGCCTTTTTGATATTCAACATCATCTTCAATATTAAGATGATGCCTTTCTTTAAAGATATTTTCAATCTTTACCCAATCTAAATCTGCGATGATACCATCCATCAGGTCTCGCTCTCCCCTTTGAATTACTTCGGGATCTGTAATTTTCATTGAAAAAAACTCCTTATTATGATTCAACATTGAATTTTCAATGCACAACCTTTTAATATGCAATGAAAAAATCAACGTCCCATGTAAATTCTAAAAATGTGTCAGAGCATTTTTAATATTTTTTTTGAATGCTTGAACATTTATGTTGATTGATTGATCACTTCATTGGCCAACATCAGAAAGCGTTGCGCACCAATAGATTGAATATCCACTGTCAAAATTGATTGGCCATGACTGGGAGACTCTTTTATTTGAATATCGTATGGAATAACTGTATCAAAAACTTTATGTTTGAGATGCGACCGGATCTCTTGCGCAATATGATTGCCAATCTCCTCATTTTCCTGAAACATGGACAACAGAATTCCACTAAAATTTAATTTGAGATTAAATTGATTGCGGAGTAACTTGATGGTTTGCAATGTCTGTCCAAGCGTTTCAATTGCATAAAAATCACAAGGCAACGGTACAATGAATTCGGTGGATGCCAGTAACGCATTGACAGTCAAGAAACCAATTGAAGGTGGTGTATCCAGAATAATGTAATCAAAGTCATCAGCAATATCAGCAAGCATTTTTTGTAAAATGGTTTCTTTTTCAGCCTGGTTGCTCAGTTGTACTTCAGCGCGAATCGCTTCCATTCGTGATGGAATAATTTTTAATAATGCCAGATCTGTATCAATAATGTCATCATGTAAGATTTGCCCGTTTATCATGGTATGATAGAACGATTTTTTCAATGACCGCTTATCGATTCCCAAACCAATGGATGCATTACCCTGGGGGTCACAATCAATCAATAAGGTCTTTTTTTCTGCAATTGCGAGAGAAGCGCTCAAATTGACAGATGTTGTCGTTTTACCGCTCCCCCCCTTGAGATTAATCATGGTAATAATCCGGGCCATAGTTTTTATTCCTTTTTACGTTTTGTATCAATTATTTACGCAAAAATGCATAAAGTTATCGACTTTGTATGGCTTTTTTTGTTAATTTTTTTATACTTGATGTTCAAGTCCTAGAGTGGCAGCTTGATTACTATGGTTCATTTCGAATCAGTTGACACCAATTAATACAAACCTTAATAGCTTGAACACCATGATTTAATCAGCAAAAAATTGCAATGATTTACATACTAATTAACATATTTTATTATGTTCCTTGCAATTTTTCATACATATATTATATAATCTGATTGCTTAGCACGATAAAACTGAAAAAACAAGTTATATTAAATAAATAGCCAGAGATAAATTAATCAATCAAGGAGAGTGATATGCTATAACTATCTAAATTTAATAAATAATGGCTATTAAAAAAACACTCATATTGAATTTTAAATTTATGTGACCAACATTATTCGGTTGACATATTCAAGCAAAAGGAACCTTTATGGCAATCATTATATCCAAAGATCGAATCGAAGAAACAATTCATCATTTACACTACGCAGAAAATTCAGCCAAACATCGGCTGATCGACATGATTATTCAATCCCACCCAGGCGAAGAAATTGCCACTAGTGAAAATTCAGAGCTGATAAATGATGATTATTTTATTCGAAAACTATGGCACATAAACTCCCCCAAAGAGATTGCCCAAAAACGAAAAAATTTTAACAGTCTAAAAAGCAGTGTCAACTCGGATTTTCAACGTTTATATCGCAGTGGGAAAAATCCAGATGGTATCATTATTGGTGAAGAAAACGCCTTTGATATTTCCAATGAGGCCAAAGATACCATTTTTGCCAAATTTGCAACCGGTAGTGGAAAAGATCGTGCCATTTCTTTGGAGCAACTATTTGACTTACTCAATGTTATAGAAAAGGCGGTTCAAACTGCTGAAGCACAAAGCGAATCTTCAACTGAAAGTGAGGAATTTCTTTCTCGTCTTGATCAAACGTTGACCAATGTTATGGAAAAATATGCAAAGGATGCTAAAGAATCCAAAGAAGAGATTGTTCAAGAAGAAATTATCGAGGATGATGCTGAAGAGGAAGAAGTTGATGGTGAAGAAGTTGATGAAGAAGAAGTTGATGAAGAAGAAATTGATGGTGAAGAAATTGATGGTGAAGAAATTGATGGTGAAGAAATTGATGATGAAGAAATTGATGATGAAGAAATTGATGGTGAAGAAGTTGATGGTGAAGAAATTGATGACGAAGAAGCTGATGAATCTACTGAAGAACCAGAAGAGGACTATGCTTTTCTCGAAGAAATTATAGAAGATGTGGATGAAAATGAAGAAGAGGTTGATGAAGAAGAATATATTGAAGAAGAGGAAATTATTGAAGAAGATACACTCGATGATGAATCTGAAACCGAAGAAATTGATGATGAATCGGATCTTGACGAAGAAACCGAAGGTGAAGAAGGTATTGAGGAAGAAATTGAGGAAATTGTCGAAGAAGTTGAAGAGGTTATCGAAGAGGTTGAAGAGGAAATTGAAGAAATTGATGATGATTCAGAAGAAGAAATCATTGATGATGACGAAGAACTGGTTGAAATTATTGAAACAGGCTTACCTGTTGATTCTTTGGGTTTTGATAGTACTGATCAATATACAGATGATGGCCTATTGAAAGATAAACTTTTGCTAGAAGAAAAACTTGATGGTTATCTCGGCACAATGGAGCGTTTCTACAATCAGTATTTATTAATCGATGAAGGCAAGTATACTGTCGGCTGCGATCATCCGAAGCGACATGAAATTTCCACCCAAAAAATTACAATGCCGGAATATTTTATGGGAAAATTTCCGGTGACCAACCTGCTTTTTTCTTTGTTTGTCAATCAAACCGGTTATATAACAACGGCCGAGCGACTCGGTTATGGTATTGTTTATACTGGTCGTTTTATCAAAAAACTCAATACCAAAACTGGCAACACAACTGTTGTGTTGAATTCTGCCCTATCTTGTAAAAAAGTTTTTGGAGCATGCTGGCATCGCCCATTGGGAATTGGCAGTGATCTCAATCAAAAGCGGAGTCATCCAGTGGTTCAAGTGAGCATTGAGGATGCAATGGCATATGCCCAATGGATCAAAAAAAAGATTCCAACTGAATTTGAATGGGAAAGTGGCGCACGTACACAAAGTGGGTACATATTTCCCTGGGGAAAAGAATGGGAAAAGAATCGTTGTAATATTGAAGCCACTGCCAATGCAGATACAACAGCTGTTGATCAATATCGAAAATGGGAAAATGACTTGGGCATTGTGGATACGTTGGGCAATGTTCTGGAATGGACTGTTTCAAAAATGACTGTTTCAAAGAAACCCTATTTTATTGCAAAAGGAGGCTCCTGGATTAGTAGCACAAGACCTTTTTTGTATCAACGTTTTTTGTATACCCGAGATTATGCTTCGAATATTATTGGATTTCGATGTGTTGCGACAGACTAATAATTGTTCATTTTGTTTTTGAACCATGATTACACTGAAGTAAAGGATGCCCCAAGTTTCTTATCCATCCAGATATCGCAGCGCACACTCTCGATCATCAAAGTCAATGGTTCGATCCCCCAATATTTGATACGTTTCATGACCTTTTCCAGCAATCAGAACAACATCTTGTGGGCAAGACGCATGAATGGCCAGGCCAATGGCTTTGGCGCGATCTGGTTCAACCTTGTATGCGTGAGAAGGATCCATTCCCTGACAAATATCATCAATAATGACATTGGGTGGTTCTGAGCGCGGATTATCCGATGTGACAATACATAAGTCTGAAAGACTGGCAGCCACTTTGCCCATTAATGGGCGTTTACTTCTATCGCGATCCCCACCGCATCCAAAAACAGTGATCAATCGTCGGGTCATGGATTTGCGTATGCATTGGATCACATTCTCTAAAGCATCCGGGGTGTGTGCATAATCGACAAAAACATAGCGGTCTGTATATGCTGTGAGACGTTCCAATCGTCCAGGAATTTTCGTTGTTTGTGATATTCCGGATGAAATGGCTGATAGCGGTATTTTCAAGGCAATTCCTACGCCTGTGGCACACAGAATGTTTTGTAAATTATGATCACCGGTCAGGGGAGCGGTCAATGGCATACTGCCAATGGGAGTATTGATTGTCCCTGAAATTGATGCCAGAGATATGTCTGGATTCTGGCAATAAATATCATTTATAGATGCCTTTCCTACACGTACTCTGGATGATTCTATCTCGCCTTGAAGCTCTACACCAGAGTGATTATCACAGTTAATAACAGCATGTTTGTCTGATGAAAGATAAGGTGGAAAGAAAAGTCTTTTCTTGCATTGCCAGTAAGCATCCATTGTTTGATGAAAATCCAGATGATCCTGTGTCAGATTTGTAAATACAGCAACATCATACTCACAACCGATGACACGATCCAGCTCCAATCCATGGGATGACACTTCCATGACAATGTGCGTGATGCCACTGGATTGCATCTCATGCAGAATTCGTTGAAGATCCAATGATTCCGGTGTAGTGAGCGGATTCGGATAGGACTTGTCATGATATCGATATTCTATGGTTGAAATAACACCGGTTGCATGACCATTTGATTTTAGTATGTTTTCAATCAAATAAGTTGTTGTGGTTTTACCATTGGTGCCGGTAATGCCAATCAAACATAATTTTTTTGATGGATGATGAAAAAACGCCTGGGCTAAACAAGCAAGGGCATAACGACTATTGGAAACCTGTACGTGAAGAATATCATGTGCTTCCGCTGCTTGATATGATTCAGCAACAATCACGCAGGCACCATTACTTATTGCCTGTGGGACATACTGGCTGCCATCATTTTGATGACCTGGGATCGCTACGAATATGTTTCCGGGCTTAATTTTCCTGGAATCGTATTGGATACCGGTAATTTCCAGGTCTGTTGATGGTTGAAAAGGGAGCTGACAATCTGGAAGAATTGTTGCGATATCTGATTGTTTCATGAATTTTTCCTTGTCGTATTATGCAATAGATACCTTTTCATAGGCTTCTATTGCAGCATCAATATTGGCCTGTGATTTAACTGGAATTTCTTCCTGAATGGCAGCAATAAGGGCATCAAGAGAGGGCATTTGCAAGGCACGTGCAAATGCCCCAACCATTGCGGTATTGATAATTGGATGCGTTTGAGTGCCGAGCTTGTGCTTGCGTGCAATGCTTGCAGCATCAAGGCGAGCAACTGAAAATGGTTGGCAATCCGATGGCAACTCAAAAGATTCCGGCGCATTGATGATAATTTTACCTTTGGGATTCAGTCCTTTCAGAACCGAGGCGGTGTCGAATAATTTTCGGTCCTGAATCACAATATGATCTGGCGTATAGACATTACTTCTGACTGATATGGTGTCATGGTCCAACCTGAGATAGGCCTCAACTGGTGCACCACGTCTTTCAACACCAAAGGAAGGAAACGTTTGAACATTATAATCATTGGCAAACAATGCTTTGGCTAGTATTACCGATGCTACGACTGTTCCCTGACCACCACGACCATGAAATCGGATTTCTATCATATATTTTTCCTGATGGAACTTAGTAACTTTCGAAAAATAAGTTCCCCATTTTAAATTTTCGTATTGAGGTTCACGTGCAGTAGAGACGTAGCATGCTACGTCTCTACACGATCTTGCATGTAATTATGATTCGATAGAAATGGGTATGTTATTTTTTGAGAATTCTTATTTTTTTCAAGCATTCCATATGAAGGGGCAAACCACATGTTCGCCCTTTCTCGAAATTAATTAATAGTCCAGCTTGTTCAAGGCATCCAATAAATTTTGAACCGATGCAGCCGATTTTTTCAATGAATCGCTTTCATCGGTTGTCAACTTGAGCTCCATAATCGATTCAACTCCATTTTTTCCCAACTTAACCGGAATTCCAACAAACAGGTTGTTGATACCATACTGTCCTTCAAGAAATGCAGCGCATGGCAAAATTTTCTTTTGGTCTTTGATAATGGACTCTGCCATCTCAACGGCTGCTGCTGATGGTGCGTAATATGCGCTTCCGGTTTTCAATAAGCTGACAATTTCAGCACCGCCCTTTCGGGTGCGCTCAACAAGGGCTTCAATTTGTTCATTGGATACCAAATCAGCTAGTGGAATTCCTGCAACCGTGCAATAAGAGGGGAGTGGCACCATTGTATCACCATGTCCACCCAATACACAGGCATTCACATTGCTGATAGCAACGTCTAATTCCATGGCAATGAATGCTCGTAATCGTGCTGTGTCCAAAATACCAGCCATGCCAATCACCCGACTGGATGGCAACCCACTGGCCTCATAAGCAACATGACACATGGCATCCAGTGGATTACTGACAATGATCAAAATGGTCTCTGGTGAATATCTCACAATTTCCTGACTGACACTTTTGACGATCTTGGCATTGGTCAGCAGTAAATCATCACGACTCATCCCTGGTTTTCGGGGTAAACCGGCTGTAATGATGACCACATCTGAACCTGCTGTGTCTTCATATTTCTGCGTACCTTTTAAATGAGAGTGATACAATTCAACCGGAGCCGCCTGAGTCATATCCAAAACTTTTCCCTGAGGGACGCCCTCAAGAATATCGACCAATACGACATCTGCAAGTTCTTTTTCTGCAATGCGCTGGGCTGCGGTTGCCCCCACATTTCCGGCGCCAACAACTGTTATTTTTTTGTTCATCTTATTTTCTCCCTTGTTTTAGAATAAATAAAATTAATCAATTCATTTTGTGGTTTATTCGTTTAACCTGTTTGAATCATATAGTCATTTATGACTCTTTGAGGTCAAGGCAAACTTTCGTCAACTGAAAGTGAATTTGTCATCCCATAAATTCAGTTTATATAGATTTTTGACCGGAGAGTCAATCATGAATAGCTAAAACACGTGTGTTTGAAGGCATTATTGATTGTTGTTCATTGGGAGATGTGAATAAAAAACTGTTCATGCGCACGAATAACTTCCGGATTATTAAAAAGTCGATCATTATTTAACAAGATTTTTTGTGATACATAATTCCTGAACCCCTTATCACATGCCAACTGGTTGGCCAATAAAACAAAATGATTCAGATTCTTGGCAACAGTATCCAGGACATTGATTCGCTTAAAACATCCATAAGCCAGTCGATTGCGAAAAAATGGCCCCGGCATTGTGACAATCGGAACTCCAGCTGAAATCGCTTCCAGGGTGGTTGTGCCACTACTAAAAAATGGAACATCAATGACTGCATCGCATAAATTTAAAAATTGCAAAAATTTGCCCAAAGGCATGTTGTTAAAAAATATTACACGATGTATCAATCCGGGCATATTTTTCATGCGTTTTTTTAATTGTTGGGTTAACACAGGATATTTGCTGGAACATAAAATAATCCAACCTTTGGGATCATTTTTTAGGATTTCCGAAAATATCAAATCCATATCTGGATGAAACTTTTGAATATTCTGAGGACACACATACCAATGTCCTTCAGGAAAATCAAAATCTGAGCGATTCAAACGCGGTTTGTTAACTGTTGGGCGAAAAAAATATGAAATAAACGTTTTAAGCATCACCAGTTTTTCTGTGTAGTGCATCATGGCATTTTCAGGTTCCATATCTGTTGAAGAAATATAATAATCCATATTTTGAATGCCACTGGTAACCGGATGTCCCCATCCGACACATTGGACTCTGGCCAGGCGAGAAAAAGCCAAAAAATAAAACAAGGGCTCCATGCCGATTTCTGGATAAAAAAGAATATCCAGCTTTTCTTTGGCAATGATTTCATGACATTGAGACAAATCACTGGGGATATATTGTATTTCATCCTTATATTCTTTATGCAGCCTGGAATTAACGACACTTCGACCGGGTGAATGAAACAAGATGACCCGAAACTGTTTTCGATCCAAATACTTGATCAAGCCTTCAAACACTTTTCCCACTGGATGGGTTTCTAAAAAAAATGAAGTAGCAAAACCAATTGATATTTTATCACTGCAATTCGGCTGATTCACATAGGGTGAAGTATAGTTCAAAACTGGACACGTTCGGTAGTAGAAATCAGCAATGGCTTTTTGAATGAGAGTATCATCCAGGCCATGATAGGCCAATAAAAAATTGGTAATTCCGACGTGTGATAAAGGATCATCTATTTGAACATGGCGGTTTGTTATAAAATCTGTGAGACGTTTCCGGTAAAATAGAATGTCATCTCTGGATTGGTAAATGACTGGTAATGAAATATGACGCAACACTTCAAACCCATCATAATTAATACGAGTGCCTGCAATCCCGAAATAGTGACAAGCCTGCTGAATATTCCCGTGAACACGATAAATATGCCCCATATTGATCAGCGCCTGAAGGTGTTCAGAATCAATTTCAAGTAACTTTTTATACCATTTAACTGCTTCCTCTAGCTGATCCAAATGATGACAGGAAAAAGCCATATCAAATAAGGTATCCACATCAGACGAAAATTTTTGAAGGATGCGAACGTAGCATTTTTTTGCATCCTCAAATCGCTCCAGTGATTTCAGTAAATGTCCCAGTTGATAATAATTATTCATGTCATTGGGATTTTTTTGAATATTTTGCACGAAACCATTAATGATTTGTTCATTGTCTGGGGTTTGTGTTGGATTGCTGGGCATAATAGGCACCACATCATTGCTGGTTAATAATTGGGTAGTTGGGTTATCAGTCTACTCATGAAAAAAATTTGATTGGCAAAAAAGTCATATCAACCTTTTCAATAAAATAATCGACTTCCCATTGGGGGATATGATCCAACAATGGTCGGTCTTCGTCTGAGGTCAGATAGAAATACAGACATGATTTTTGGTAATTCGGCATCTGTGGGGTTAATCCGAGACTCAGCATTTGTGCAGCTGCTTTTTTTAAGTAGGGCATCAGAATCTGATAGTTCTCACTGATTAATGGATATCGCAATTCAATATTAATCGGAACTGAAATTTCAAATGGAAGAAAACCTGCAAGGATTGATGCCCCCAGCCGTGTATCATCCAGGGGGATTGCTTTATGGATTAGGCACTCCACCAGCATTGGGTTAAATATGGGATTAAGCCTGAGGGTTATTCTGCCTTTAGTGGTGACTTCATGTTGATTGTCAATTAATCCGGCCTGTTTTAAATAGGTTTGAAAACAGGTATAGCTTTCAGATAACATCAGATGGGCATTTTTTGGATCTGAGTGATATTCATTAAATTGAGCAATCAATTCTCTCAATCGTTTTGAAGTACGATGCATACAATTGGTTTCGTGTGTGCAGTCGCTACAGGGAAGGCAATCCAGGAGGAATCTCAGGCGCTGATATTGTGTATCCAGGTCACGTGTTTGCTTGCTTTTCAATTTTTTTTCAAATGCGGTCAGTTGATTGGTCCATTTGATTTTTATGGTTTGTAAAAAAATGATGGCAGTTATGGGAAAGCATTGGGCATGGGGAAATTCTGACTGGATTTCCATGATGGTATCATGCAACAGAACATTATGATTATTTTTCTGACAGGCAAATAAAAAAGATTCTGATAGATTTTTCACTGGAGATCGTCTGCGAATCATTTTTCCCAAAATGTCAGGAATACACCATCTGAAAAAGCTTTGAATCTGAAATGAGCTGGTATCAAGATAATCTTTTATTGCAACAGGTTGCACATTGGGAGCATCTGTTACTATATAAAAAAAGTGCGCCGGACTGCCCTCAGGATTTAAAGTATTCATTGTGCCGAGGCGCATGAGTAATTGATCGTACCATAACTGAGTGGATTTTTTGGGTTCAGTGTTATCCGGGTTTTCATGTCCCATGAAAATAATACTTTTAAACAAACAATATAGATTATTGGCTGTATCAGGTGTAACAAATACAATATCAAAAGCATCATGAATAAACAGGATTTCAATAAGTTCAATTAATGGGGGGTCGTTTAGGCAGATGGCAGCACGTTTGATTAGCATGTCGGATACAAGGGAACTGTTTTTCAAGCGAGGGAAGTTATCTGTATGAGAAATGACTTGGGGTATGGTCATGAGGTGACCCGGAGTGGTTTCCTTTTTTGAGTATTTCTTCCATAATTTCAGTGCAGTGGCCTGGTCCGGCATGACAAACATGGATGGCAACAGTTGCTGATTGTATAATAATTTTATGGTTTGAGTCAAAACTTTATCTGGATAGGGTGCTTTATTTTGAACGGACTTCAAGTGGTTTTTTATTTTTCGATTCAGTTTCTTTTTATCCAAAAGTGTTAACCATTCTCCTTTGTGTGAAAAAAACGTAGAGATGACTTTTTTGGGAAAGGTCATTCTGATTATTTCACATGGCCGTTTTCGTATATCGGATATCCATCGGGCCACAAGGTCGGCATTGCCTCTTGAATTCATTGCCAAAACAAGCGGAATGTCTTGAGCCGTTTCAATGATTATGGATTCAATATTTGTTCCTGTTTCACAACTTTCAAGCGTTTCACATTCATCCAGAAAAATGATGCCATCATCCTGAAGAGGTTCCGATTTTAAATAGTTTGCAAAAGATAACGTATGGAAGGTATTCGGTGGATATGCAGATAGCAAATAATCAATAAATGGCCGGTGAGCAGATGGCAGGAGCAGGTATTTATTTTTTTTATATGTTATAGAAGCTGCTAACGATAGAATGAATTGGGTTTTGATGGATGCCGGTGTAACAACAAGCAAGCAATCCTTCTGGCTTTGTAAGTTGTGATTAATTTGGTTGACGCTACTGTCTCGAGGTTCTTCTGTTGATAATTGACAATTCAAGATTTTTTGGATTTTTGAATCAATTGATATTTGCATGGATGCTTGCCCTGGTTAACACAAACGTAATTCTAGTTCGACCTCTAAATAAAAAACCCTTCAGAAATGTTCTGAAGGGTTTTTACTACGTCCCCAAGGGGATTTGAACCCCTGTTGCCGGCGTGAAAGGCCGGTGTCCTGGACCAGGCTAGACGATGGGGACAAAATATATGGGTCGTGCGTGGCTCGTA
>Ga0272440_1000495_pt1 | contig 33260 bp, 22 predicted proteins | sample SSMMMBAug17_FD_192440 | JGI IMG/M metagenome (GOLD analysis project Ga0272440, IMG submission 192440) | Marine sediment archaeal communities from Little Sippewissett salt marsh, Falmouth, MA, United States - SSM-MMB-Aug17 | ecosystem: Environmental > Aquatic > Marine > Wetlands > Sediment ... | reverse complement strand
TCATGCAAAATCTTTCCAATCTCATTGCTGCAAAAAGTCAGGAAAAAGGCCTGGAATTAATTTTTGTTGTTCCACCCAACACCCCCATGTACTTAAAAGGGGATCCATTAAGACTTTCGCAAATTTTATTAAATCTGGCCAATAATGCCATCAAGTTTACTGAGAAGGGTGAAGTGGTTGTTTCTGTTAAAACACTGTCAGTTGAACCGGAACAGGCAGTACTTCAATTTTCAATCCAAGATACAGGTATTGGCATGACCGAGAGCCAACAGAAAAGATTATTTCAACCCTTTCATCAGGCTGATACGTCTACTACTCGCCAGTTTGGGGGGACTGGTCTGGGGTTATCCATCTGCAAACAGCTTGTTGAAATGATGTCTGGTGAAATCAGACTGGAAAGTGAACCTGGAAAAGGCAGTCATTTCTTTTTTACTGCCCGCTTTGAACGTCAACCGGATATGACGCCAGGAAAGAAACAATTGCCAGAGACACTGTTACCACTCAAAGTATTGATCGTTGACGACAACGAAACATGCAGAATTGTTCTTAAAGACTATCTTGAAGATTTAACATTTACAGTGACATCAGTAGATTCTGGAAAAAAAGCAATCTCGGCACTGAAAAGCGCCATAGACAATAATGAAAAGCCTTTTGATCTGGTGATCATTGATTGGAAAATGCCGGATATGGATGGCATTGAAACATCAAAACACATTCGCAGGCAGATAGATAAAGATAAAACCCCCAAAATTATTATGGTCACAGGATTTGGACATGAGGATGTCATGAAACAGGCAGATGAACTTGGTCTGGATGGCTTTTTGTTAAAGCCAACAACCCAGTCTCTTCTTTTTGACTCCACAATGATGGCGTTTGGACAAAATTTTCGAAGTGAATATCAAAAAAGGATGCAAAATGCGCCTTTAACAATAGAAGGGATTGATTTTATTCGCGGCGCTAACATTCTTTTGGTTGAAGATAATTTGATCAACCAGCAGATTGCCACTGAATGGCTTTCTGACGAAGGCTTTTTTGTGTCACATGCTGTTAATGGTCAGGAAGCAATTGATTGTGTGCAAAAACGAATCAGGGACAATTATTTTGATATCATTCTCATGGACCTTCAAATGCCCATAATGGGCGGCCTTGACAGTACAATTGCGATCCGAAAGTGGGAAAAGGAAAATGGATATCCACAGATCCCTATTATTGCTATGACAGCAGATGCCATGTCTAAAACCAAAAATAATGCACTTGATGGCGGAATGCATGATTTTATTACAAAACCCATTGATCCTGAATTGCTTTTTAAAAAACTGGTTCAATATATCCCGGCAAAAAAACGCGAATTGCCCCGCGAATATCTGGACAAACAACAGGCACAAAGAAAAAAACAGCAATTGCCATTTGATTCCCTTCCAGGTATTGATATTGATATGGGCTTAAACAGTGCGCGTCAGAATGCAGGCTTATATCTCAATATTCTAAATAAGTTTTATGTGAATCATCAACATACAGCAAAACAAATAAAGGCTGACATTGAAAAAAAGGATCTTGAAAGCGCAGAGATCAAAGCCCATACAATCAAAGGACTTGCCGGAACCATTGGCGCAAAAATGCTTCAAAAAATTGCACAGGAACTGGAGCATGCCATTTACAGAAAAGAAATACCATTAATGCATGAATTACTTGATCATTTCTGGCATGCATTAAATAAAATATTACAGGCGATACAACCCTATGTTAGAATAACCCTTTCTGTCGAAAACAATGACACACAATTGCCATCTGGAAATCTTTCAGACTTAAATCAACACTTGATTGCGCTTTCAGCCTTTCTTCAAGATGCAAAACCTGTCCAGGTCAAAGCAATTGTAAAAGAAATCAAATCAAAATCATGGCCAGATGACATTTGTTCTGAAATAAATGATATTCTGGAACAGGTAAAAAAATACAGGTATAATGATGCTGCAAAAGTTGTAAGTTCATTGCTTGTCAGGCTTGGCCTCGGGTTGGAATGAATATTTGAAAAAGCCTGGCCTCGGGGCGAACCTTGTGTTCGCCCGCCGAACAAAAACCGATATCAAACCTATGTTCGAAAATGAATTAGAAAAGTAAAATGTATTATGAATAAAGTACCAAGAGAAGAAACAGACAAGATTATCAGGCAACATATGTGGTCATCAATGGGAGTCAGTCTTATACCAATCCCTTTGATTGATTTTACTGCTATCACAGTTATTCAATTAAACATGATTAGAAAATTATCCAGGAAATACGACGTTCCCTTTATAAAAAAAAATAAAAAATCGTTTCGTTCTCTGATAGTTTTTCTGGCATCACTTACAGATGATTTCGCATTAGCTGTTTTAAGAAAAACAGTGTTGCCGGCTGTTTCAGCATCATTGGCAACAAGTTTGACAAAAGCTGTTCCTGTTGCAGGTCAATCAATCGGTGTGGCAACTGCTCCTGTTATAAATGGCGGTTTTACATATGCTATAGGAAAAATGATGGTGCGACAACTTGAGTCCGGTGAATCATTTTTTACGCTTGATCCAAAAAAAGAACAAGAGTATTATATGGAAATGTTTACTGAAGGTACAAAAATCGCGTTCGAAATGCAAAAGGAAAAAAATCAAAAAACGAGTTAAAGGAAGTCGAAAAATATGTTTTCATTAACAGAACAAGACCTTAACGATTTGAAAAAGGCAAAAAAACTTCTGGAAAAACAAAGCATTGCAATTAATCTGACAAACTTTTTTGGAAGTGCAGTAGAGAGCATTGGCTCTTTATTGCCTGCTTCCTATCGTGAGTCAATTTCAAAAAATAATTTGATGCTTATTGAGAAAACCTGGGACTTTGCAATCTCAACAATGACATCTCCAAACGAACCACCAAGAAGCGAAAATGAACATATTTTTTGGGTAACTGTCTCAGGCGCAATCGGAGGTGTGGGAATTGTTACACTTTTTCTTGAACTACCTGTAACCACAGTCCTTATGTTACGAGCTGTGGCGGATATCTCCAAAGATGAAGGAGAAGATTACAATCACTTTGAAACGAAAATAGCTTCTCTTGAAGCCTTTGCTTTAGGCGGTGATGCTGTAGATGATCATACCGGAGAAACGGGTTATTATGCTATCAGAAATATACTTCACAAACCGCTTGAAGAATCATCTAAGTATATTGTACAAAAAGGCATGGCTGGGATGGGTGCCCCTTTTGCAGTCCAATTGTTTGCAAAAATTGCTGCCAGGTATCAAACAATCATTGCAGCACAAACAGTTGCAAAAGCAATTCCCATCGCTGGAGCTGTCACAGGAGCAATTATTAATGTTGTATTTATTGATTTTTTTCAGGATAAAGCTCGGGGACATTTTATTATCAGACGTTTAGAAAAAAAGTATGGTGAAAAAAATATCAGGCAAACATATAACGCGATCCAGGCAAAAAAACACATTGCCTATCAACAAAAGATTAAAAACAGTGTTTCACCTGACTTAGAAGCAGAGCAGGTTTTAAGACGACATGTTTGGGGGTCTATGGGAATTGGGTTGATACCTGTTCCCCTCATGGATTTCGCTGCTTTGTCAGTGATTCAACTGATGCTTCTAAGAAAACTCGCAAAAATTTATGATGTTCCTTTTTCCAGCGATATCGCCAAAAGCATGATATCTTCGGTGTTCACCAGTTCTCTATCATTTCCAGCAGCAATATTGACTATTGGAGTCGAAAAACTGGCATTGACAGCAAGTATTGCTAAGTTCATTCCAGGAATTGGAATGTCAGTAGCTGCAGCGACGATGCCAGTTGTAGCTGGTTCAGCAACATATGCATTAGGAAAGGTTTTTATTCGTCATTTTGGATCAGGGGGGACATTTTTAACTTTGGATCCGAATAAAACAAAGGACTATTATTTTACAATGTTTGAAGAAGGTAAACTGGTTGTAGCTAATATGAAAAAAAATGATACAGGGCAAAATCTTAAGTAATTAATTATAACTTTTGTCGGTGGTGATTCAAGCACTTCGCCAGAAGATAAGGTAATTCGAACCTTTGTCCATGCAATTGCCGAGATCGTGCATTCCTTGTATGAAATTCACTTCCCCTAAACTGTACATACGCCCGGAATGCACGATTTTGGCATTGCCGAGATCGTACATTCGATGTTGTCAATAAGGTGGGAATCCATAATTTCAACAATGGCCTCAATACGTTCAATTGCCCACTGCCCAGTGATAATTTTTTGATGCGTTGCACAAAAAAAAGAGCTTGACATTTTTTATTGTTGTTTTATTATATTGTGCAGGAAACGAGTTGTTGTTTTTTTTACACATTGCGCTTTAACCAATCTATCCTTTAACCAATGTTTTATTGTGAATAAGGGGATTACAGATGGTAAACCAAAATATTACCAAGCAATTGATTCAGTACAATAAATCCGTGTTTGAAAATGCGTATACCATGATAACGATGTTGCAGGACTATGCAACCAATTTATCATCAACGCTAATTTCACAGATACCCTGGTTTCCAGAGGATGCCAAAAAGGCCATACAGGAAACATCGGATTTATTCAAAGAAGCCCGATCCAACTACAAAATGGCAGTGGATGATGGTTTCTTAAAATTACAAGACATGTCCTTTTCAAATTTTGATGACATGTTTCGAAACAAGGATAATTAATGTCCTAACAACCAAGCAAGGAGATAATAAAAAATGGATCAAAAAAGAATGTTTAAACAAATGATAGACTTTCAAAAAAGTACATTTGATAATGCGTTTAACGCAATGAGCAAGCTTCAGGAACAAGGCGAAAAAATGGTCAATATGTTTTTGACACAATCTCCCTGGATGCCTGAAGATGGTAAGCAAGCTGTGCAGGAATGGATCAACACATACAAAAAGGGGCGTGATCAATTCAAGGCAACTGTTGAAGAAAACTTCAAAAAAGTTCAGGAGTATTTTTCCAGTCAATCAGAATAGTACGATTGCAGCTCAACGATAGTTATGAGTTGCGATAAAATAAACTGCAATGAACAGTTTATTTATAATCAATAATTCAAACTGTTCATTGCATTACTATTTTTTGAGGCAGTGTATGTTGCCACCAAATACAAGTCAATGGATTTATCCACCTGCTAGAAACACATTTTTACGACTCAACAAAAATTATCTGGATTATTTCACCGGTATGTCAGAACAATCCAGAGAGTTTTCAAATGCTTACATGACAGCATGTACCTATTTCTGGCAAACAGAATTGAATCGTACATGCTTTGATGCCAACCCGCCAACATTGGAAGATTTTGGAAAATTGGGTGGACTTAACCTGGAATTGTTTGCCAAAAGTTTTATGGGATTGACCAACGTTCTAAATCGATTTAGAGAGTTGGAGGCCAAGGATCTCATGCAAGCATGGATTATGATGCTCTCTGAATGGAACAGTGATCCAATCAATGCCTGGTTAGATCGTCATGAGACCATGCTTAACACCCTTTGCCATCAATACCCTGAAGCCATTTTAAATGTTGAATCTGAGTATGGTTTTCATTTTGAAAAAGGCAATGGCAAAAAGGTGGCTGAGTCTGACCGCTTTTATTTATATGAAGTTTTTCCATCAAACCCAAAAATTGAAACAAGAAGAAATGGTAAACCAGTTATCATTATCCCACCCTATGTTCTGGGTGCCAATATCCTATCATTTTTGCCCAATAGAAATCGGAGCTATGTCCACTGTTTTGCGAATCAAGGCATACCAACATATATTCGTCTAATGAAACCGGTTCATGACAATCCGGCGGTACAAATCATGACTGGTGAAGACGATGTCAGAGATACAGGATCTTTTTGTGAAACAGTCATGCAAATCCATGGCAGACCTGTAACATTGAATGGTTATTGCCAGGGCGGTTTTTCAGCCTTATGTGGCCTGTTAACGGGTAAATTTGATGGTCTGGTGGATTCATTGATAACATGTGTATCACCAATGGATGGCACACGAAGTAAAGGACTGGGCTCATTTTTAAAACAGTTGCCCCAACGCTATAATGATTTGGCCTATGGCACCAAAACCTTGCCTAATGGTAATAAAGTTGCTGATGGCAAGCTCATGGGATGGGTATATAAGATTAAAAGTATTGATGTGGAATCACCAATCATCGCTTTTTTGAGAAACTTATTGATGTTTCGACCCAAACATGGGCAGACAAAAATCTCTATCAGTAAAAGCACAGCAGCAGTCAATTACTGGTTGTTAAACGAACGAACCGACTTGCCCCTTGAAATCACCCGCATGAGCTTTGCATCGTATAATACCCCCATTACATCTGATGGCATCCTTCCCATACAATTATTTGGCGAAAAATTGAATATCAAACGCATGCAAGAAAGAAAAATTCCCTGGCTGATTTGTTATGGTGACCGCGATGATCTTGTTGAAAAAGAAGCAGCCCTTGCACCACTTGATTTTGTCGATGCCGAAATATCAGCTTTTCCCAAAGGACATATCGCCATTGCCACAAACTGGTCAAATCCAAAATCTGCCTGTGCACTTCACACACGATTTGGTGATAATGGTTATCGTCGAGGGCCAGTCAGATTTCAATTAGACATGGAAGATAATCCTGTCCAAATATCTTAGGAAAATTTTTAAAAATAATATCCTCATTTCATAGATCGCGCAAAAAAGCAAGGTGTAGAGACGCATGCTACGTCTCTACAGTACATTTGCCATAAAACGAACAATATCAATAATGGCGCAGTTATTTTTTGAGCATTCCTTAACAAAAACAACATGGCATATTCCCTGCAAAGCTAACAAATAAAAACCTTGCGCTTATATCAAAACTATACTATAGTCCCAGTTTTATAAAAATTCACCAATAGAAACTAGAGTTTTTAATGAAAATATTTTCTAAAATACCAGCATATTGTCTTGGAATACTTATTATGCTTTTGTGCATGGGTGGAAGTATCATTCAGGTTCAGCCTCTTGAAATCCTTGAGCGTTGTTTTATGGATATGAGTGCCAGACTACCATTAAAACAAAAGCCTCGCTTTCAACCCTCTGTCATTATCGATATTGATGAGGATAGTATCAGTAAACTGGGATCATGGCCCTGGCCGCGTTCATACTTTTCTGAATTGATTGATTTTTTGTCAAAAGCTGGCGCAAAAACCATTGGTATTGAAGTGTTATTTGAAAATAAAGAAAATGATTTTATTATTGATGAGATCCGAAATATTGAAGGCACATTTAAAACCTTGATTCAAGATCCCACAGATCATTATGATATTTTCTTAAGCTATATTCAGGAGATGGAATCTCGAATTGATCATGACAAAAAATTGCTTGATTCCATTTGTCAGGCCAATAATGTTATTTTGCCTGTTCACTTTAGACTGGACCAATTAATCCCAGGTCTGAATCAGCAATCAAAAATAACACAAATGGTTGATCCCCTGGATTTACCCCTGACACCTCAGGTAAACCAAATATTTTCGCCCCACACAGCAAGTTCAGTTGTCATGCCCTTTTCAGAAATGAGTAAAGCATCTGTTGGTATGGGGCATATCAATGTTTTGCCAGACATTGATGGTCAAATTCGAGAACATATACTGGCGCTGACCTATCAGGAAAAATATTATCCATCCTTACCCCTTCGGGCAATTATCCATTATTTGGGCCTTCAACAAAAAGATCTTGAAATATTACCCCCCAATGGACTTCGGGCAGGAAATCGCTATTTTGATACAGACAACCAGATTGGCGTAAGGATTCAAAAAGGCCTGACAGTCATTCCAAAATATTCATTTTATGATGTTATCCAGGAGCTTGTGCCAAAAAAAAATTTTAAAGATCGAATTGTATTAATTGGTGGCAATTCAAATTTGCTCCACCTGTCAGACTATCATCAATTGCCCGACAATTTTTCATTACCAGAATACCATGCCACAGTCATTGAAAACCTCTTGTCCAATGCAACAATAAACCGACCAGAATGGATACACTACTCAGAGCTGGCAATCATGTTCCTATTCGGCTTTTTCATTGCCTTTATTCTACCTAGAAATGGTATGATTGGTGGTATTTTCTTTACAGCGACATTTATCAGTGTGTGGACAATGGGTTGTTTGTTTTTATTGTCAGTTGAACATTTATGGATAAAATGGATCTATCCCAGTATGGAATTAATGCTGGGCCTGATAATTATTATTCCGCGTCAGCTTTTTGTGACAGAAAAATCACTCCCCCCAATGCTTCAAACCATGATTCAGCGTCATCCATATGTGCATAAAACATTGGACCAGTATGAAGTTGCAGAAGAACTGGGACGCGGGATGTTAGGGGTAGTCTATCGGGCCAATGATCTGGAACATAAACGCTGGGTGGCGATCAAAACCATTCAATTAAATACAGGGCGAGCATCAGAACAATTAGAAAATGCCAAACAATTGTTTATCAAAGAATCCCAGGCCGCAAGCTTTCTCAGACATCCAAATATTGTTGAGGTGTATGATGTGGGAATTGAAAATGATGTTTGCTATGTTGTGATGGAATACCTTGAAGCCAATGTACTGGATACACATTTTACAAAAAAGACGCTTCTGCCATTGAGGAAGGTGTTAAATTACATGATTCAAATTTGTAATGCTCTCAGTTTTGCTCATCAAAAATGGGTCATTCATGGGGGGATCAAACCCAGTAATATTTTCTTGCTACGAAAAGATATTATCAAAGTTTCTGATTTTGGTATTGACACCTTTGCCAAAGCCATTGGTAATCATACCGGAGAACTGTTATTCACCCCTGGATATATGTCCCCTGAACAGGTGGAAGGACGAAAGACTGATGGCCGGTCAGATCTTTTTTCTCTGGGGGTGTTGCTGTATCATCTGGTAACTGCTGAGTTGCCTTTTAATGGTACATCTTTGTCAGAATTGATGTATAATATCAGTCATAAGGATCCAGTTTCTCCAAAGGAGATCAATTCAAAAGTGCCAACAGCCCTTGAATTGATCTTGATTAAAGCCCTTGCCAAGGAACCCAATGATCGATTTCAAAGCGCTGAAAGCTTTGGTCGTCATTTGAGGGTTTTGGATCAAAAAATTGAAATTGCAGTTAATAAGAAAAAAGACTATAAACAATAAAGGAGGTTGTTTGTTTTCAATTATTAGAACGAAAGATATATTCATTGGTATTATTGCACTGGGACTGATACTCCCATGTTTCCTGAGTGCTGAAATTCAGGTATCTTTATTTTCCAATGTTAAAAATCGTTTGATCAAAGATGGCTTTGACGCCAAAATGATTGAGGATCTTTACAATGAACCGGAAGTCTACTTTGATATCAAAAGCATATCTGGCTACTTTCAACATAACGAAGCCACGCTGAATTACGACCAGTTTCATCAATCCAGAAGCCTGGCAAAAGCCAGGAAATATCTAAAACAGCACAAAACATCCCTGGCTCGTGTACAAAAGGCATATGGTGTGGATAAAGAAATTATCGTTGCAATTATGCTCGTAGAAACACGATTGGGTGGTTTCACTGGTGTAAGCAGGGTGTTGAATGTTTTTTCCACAATGGCTGCTTTGCAAACAAAAGCCCCTCGAGAAAATCTGTGGGAGCAAATCCCACCCAAAAAAAGATTGGAAAAGGATGCTTTTCTAAAGAAAGCCCTTAGAAAATCTGAATGGGCTTATACACAGCTCAAAGCCTTTTTAGAATATACAACCAGTCAGAAGATACCACCTTTGGACATTCGCGGCTCATATGCGGGTGCTATTGGTTTTCCCCAGTTTATACCATCAAGCATATTGTCTTATGCAAAAGATGGTAACAAAGATGGCACCATTGATTTATTTACTCATGATGATGCCATTGAAAGCGTTGCAAATTATTTGAAAAGCTTTGGATGGTATAGGGAAATCAGTCGCAGGAAAGCTGCAAAAGTGCTTTATAATTACAATCGCAGCACTTATTATGTAGATGAACTACTAACCATATCAGATATGTTGAAAGAATAGAACATATGACTAAAATAATAATCATCATCAGTATTGGCTTATTTTTTTTGTTATTCACATGGTGGGCCATATTGGATATTGCTTATAAAGACTTTGGCTCCTTTGAAAAAAAATTGGCCTGGGGATTTGTGGCATGCATTCCATTTATTGGGTGTATTGTTTATCTATTATTTGGTTATTCGTCTATAGTCCATTCTGGCTCATTGGCAAATGAACCAGTCGAAAGTAACAAAAAGTAAAATTTAAGATAAGTTTTAAATTTGGCAATTCAACAACATCATTGACCAGGGAGGTTTTAGAAGTGGGCTATTGTATCAATCACCCAGACAGGAAAACCAGTTATTACTGCATGAAAGACAACATCTATTTTTGTGAGGATTGTTTAAAGTGCCGCAATCCAGAAATATATTGCAAATTCAGACAATCCTGCGCCATATGGTTGACATTGTGGGCGCGGCCTTGTGGTCGCCCACCAATGTGTTCAAAAGAGCAGATAATTGCGCTTTGGTGTATGGTTTGGGAACAACACCACAAAAGCCATAATCCTCGTAATTTGCCATGATAGGGTCATTGGAATAACCGCTTGAAACGACAACTTTCGCATCTGGATTGATTTTCAGAATTTCAATTATTGTTTTAACCCCGCCCATACCGCCAGGAATAGTGAGATCAAGTATGACAAGATCAAAGGGAACATTCGTCTTAAAGGCTTTTCGATATTTTTCAATTGCTTCCGCCCCATCTTTGGACAATTCGGTTTCATATCCCATACGATTCAAGATTCTTTTGAGCATTTTTAAAATCGGTTCCTGATCGTCCATAATGAGAATACTACCCTGGCCAATGTGTTGATTATTATATTCTTTTTCTGCCAGTTGTGCTTCTTTTTCGGAAGCCGGCAGATAGATATGAAAGACAGTTCCATTCCCGATTTCCGAAAATACTGTGATATGTCCCTCATGTTTTTTTATGATAGAATAACTGGTTGCCAGGCCCAAACCACTGCCGATTTGTTTGGTGGTAAAATAGGGGTCAAAAATGTGCTCAATATATCTGTCCTGGATGCCAATGCCCTGATCTTGTATTGAAATTTTGATATACTTTCCATCGGGTACATTGATATCAGTGTCAGTATCTATTTGCGCATTTTCAGTCTGAATGGTGATAACACCACCATTTGGCATGGATTGTTCGGCATTGATTACAATATTGCTAATCACTTGATTGAGCTGCCCAGGATCAACTTCAACGCACCATAAATCTGGTGCCAGGTTGAATTCACATTTGGATTTGGCACCGCTAACCACAAAGCCTGAAGCATCTTGTACCAGTTGATTCATTTGAATTACCTTTTTAATGGGCTCCCCTCCTTTGGAAAAAGTAAGCAACTGCTGAGTAAGATTTTGAGCTTGATTCGCACCCTCTTGAACATCAATGAGCGTACCATGAAGATCATCATCGTGATTTATATGTGATAAGGCGAATGAAATATTTCCGGTAATGATGCCCAGTATATTGTTAAAATCATGGGCAATGCCACCAGCAAGGATACCGATGGCTTCCATTTTTTGGGATTGGGCCAGGTGTGCATGAAGCCTTTGCTTGTCGATTTCAGTGTTCTTTTTTTCTGTAATATCTATCGTGATTCCAAAAAGTTGTTTTGGAGACCCATCTGGCAACCTGTTAAATACAGTTTCTTTTGAAAATAACCAGCGCCATGTGCCATCCCGATGCTTCATTCTATATTCATTTTCAATATAGTCATTATCTTTTAGACGCGAATACCTGTTAATTGTTTGTGTGTGCCAGACTTTAAAATCATCAGGGTGCATTAATTCTTCAATGAAATCCCCCCTCATTCCCTGGATTTCCTCTGCTGTATAACCCAAAGATGTAAATATTTCTTTATTTGCATACACATTTCGTTGTTCTACGATATCAAAAATATACATTGTATATGGCGCAATATTTAAAATGGTTTCATTCAGTTCTTTTTCTTTCTTAAGCTTTTCTTCAGTTATCTTTCGGTGATTTACTTCAATTCTCAGTTTTCGATTGAATATTAATAAAGCAATGGTTCCCATACCAAACAGGAAAATGATTGCTATAGCCCCAAAGACGATTTTTTTTAGATTTTGATAGTCAGTTACCGGATTGGGATTGTATAGAAATCCATCAAGAGGAAAATTAGCATCAATTAATCCTAATTTTTCGTAAGTTTTGGCGATATGACGCCATCGGCCTGGATTCATGTGTCCAATCTGTACCAGCTTGGGCATCATAATTTTCCGAATGGATTCCGCCTCATAACTGAGGTGTTTGCGACTTTTCTTTACGCTATACTCAGTCAAAAGGAGATGGATAATCTCATCAGGATGAGACATGGCATATTCCCAGCCACGCAACGAGGCATCTAAAAAGTGTTTCACGCGCTGTGGATATTTCTTAATTTCATTTTCAGTGGTAAATAAACAGTCACTGTAAAAATCAACACCATAGGTCTGGGGGGAAATAGTAACAGGCTCAACGCCTTCCTGGATCAATTGCCATGGTTCATTTGTAATATAAGCACTTACAGCATCTGTACGCCCTTCTATCAAGTCATTTAAATTATAAGACTGATCCAGTCGTTGGATTGAATCCAGAGATATGCCTTCATTTAAAAAGGCAGCGAGAATATCAGCATCTTTTTTTCCAGGCAGTAACATCACATTTTTGCCCAAAAGATCCTGAAGGTTTGATATGCCCGAATCTTTTCTAACCAAAAGAATGGATGGTGAATGCTGAAATATGGGAGCCAATACAACAAAGGGTTCAGAATCTTTACGATGAAGCAACAATTCGGCACCTGCAATGCCATAATGAGCTCGCCCTTCAAGAATCTCTTCACGTGCAAATTTTCCCACACCGCCTTCAACAATAGTAACTTCGAGTCCAGCCTGTTTGTAATAACCTTTATGCAATGCCGCATAATATCCTGCAAACTGAAATTGGTGTTTCCAGGCCAGTTGAAGCGATATTTTATCTGATGCATTGGACATGGTGATGCATAAAAGAAATGCCCCAAAACATATTGAAAATATAGTTTTTTGATATGACATATATCCTCGCAGTTATTGGAATTTCTTGTAAGAAATTTGAGTGTAACCCAAATTGCCGGCAAACTAAAAAAAGTCGGACATGACTTTTTAGGAATGATGCAATATATGTTCCCAGGCTTTCGCGTGGTATTCATAGATGTCCGCATTCAAACCATAGGAGTAAAATGTTGCTCGTCTGCCAATTGAACCCGGTGCATGAAAAAACGAATTTCTCATAGATATTCTTCACAATAAGTCAATTCCCATCCCTTGTAAACCAATACAATCTTTTTCAGCTGCGTGTGTGCAAGGGTGTTTTTTACCCGATCTGATTTCTCATATTGATCCAATTGTTTCTTTGCATCCTTAATCTGTTGCTTCTGAATTGCTTCAGAGTAGTCATTTCTAGTAATATATTTTAACTCAATAAGGTAGGCATATTTTAAATCAGGATATTTTGCAATAAATGGTTCCATGTAAATATCTGAATAACCTTTGTTCATTTCAGATTCAGATTGTGTAATATAGTAATCAGAAACATTGAGATAAGCCAAAAGAAAGCCTTGAACCACTTTTTCGCCATTTAAGTAATCTCGAATGGCTGTCTGTTTTTCAATTTGCTCGGAAAGAAATTGGAAAAAGGGGGTCCAGTCACCACGAAACGCCATATCTCGGATTTTTTTTTGCAATAACCACATTTCAATTTTAAACACCTTCACATCCTCAAAACCACTGCGAATATAACCATACATTAACTTTTGGATAGTGAGATTGGGTATTTTTAATAAATATACGCCATCCGCCACGCTGTGAATGGTTAATAAACCAAAATAGTACAGAAGTGATATGAAATTTTCCGGATCAATTATTTTTTCCACTGGAAAACTTTTAACAATATCTGTGACGATCTCCTGTTTTTCAATAAGATTTTTCAATCGACTGAAATTGCCATTAAGCTGATTATCAACTGTGATTAGGTAACGCAGTTTATTGTAGTCAATCTTGACATTCTGATCAATGAGGTCTTCAGGAATTGATGAATCTTTCATTGCCTGTTGAACAAAATACAATACCATATCAGAATTAAACAAAACATTTTGAGCTCTTTTAGCAAAGCGATAATTATTATACCATTGTTTCATGATACTCATACAAAAATCAGGGTCCAGAGGCAATCGTCCTGCCTTATGATAATAATGCAAGATTTCCAGAGTTTCACTTTCAGTAAACCCCAAACACTCATTGAGATGGGTATCTAAGCTGACATTAGTACCAATATTAAAACCGCTGGTAACATCATCCATCGTAACCGGAGAGACGCCTGAAATAAACAGTTTGTCCAGACCGGAGTCTGGCATTGATGTTAATCCCTTCAGCAAATTAAAAAAATATCGGAATGCGCCTTGACCTTGCGTCAATTCCAGGTACTCTTCTGTGCCTGATGTTGTGAGAATGGTATTGGTGAAATTGTCATATTCATCAATGAACATATACACTTTGAGTTGATTTCTGGCGCAATATAAAAAAAGCTCCTGAAGTTTCTTATTGACACGTTCATAGGATTGTATTTCTGCTATAAAACTCTTTTCAAAGGAATTCTGATAGCGCATGAGAAAATCCTTGATAATGCTACTGACATAACTTTGAAATTCTTCCTGTACACGATCAAATTTAGGATCCACCATTGCAAAGTTTAAGGCAAGGGTCATATATCTATTTTTATTTGGCGTGGGATTCTGTCCGATAAAGGTATCTTTGAATAAGGTGTCAAACTGATCTTTTCTGTTGGAATCGTAATAATATTGAAGCAGATTGATCCATAAAGACTTGCCAAATCGTCTGGGACGAATGAGAAATATATAGTCGGGCAGTGATTCCAATTCGTGAATAAATCGGGTTTTGTCTACATAAAGTTTGTTTTGTTCAATGATTTTTCCATAATCTGAGTCGCCATAGGGTAATTTTTTGATGTTCATTTTTTGTATTCCTTTTGTTGCTCTTGGTAAAGTATTCCGAAACAATACAAAAATACAATATGAGTGTCAATTGAAATGGACAAACTTTGTTCTTAACAAACTGAACGTTATTCAACTCCACATTAGATCGACTATATAAATAAAAGGGTGGAAGGTTCAGAAAGAACATCTGATAAGAGATTCAAAAATATAGATAAGGACAATCAATAGCAACAAAATTGATTGAGACGCACAGTCGTGCGTCTCTGAGGGAAGACTGGTATGGCAATTATAATCCCATAAACTTTCCGGCAATTCCTTTCATAATTTCATTGGTACCCGCAAAAATTGACATTATTCTAACATCACGCCACATTCGGGTTATGGGATGATCATAATCCAAAGAAGATAAGCCAATAATATCCATAGCATCCAAGGCCAGCTGCTTTACCAGATCTGTTGTCCAGTATTTGCACATAGATGTTTCTACGACAATGTTTTGGCCTTCCATATGATCAACGACCAGTTTGTCTGAAAATGTTTTTCCCAGTTTAACTTCAGTCATCATTTCTACCAGCTTGAATTGAGTGGCTTGAAATTTAGACAAAGGTTTGCCATTGATATCTGTGTTGGTTTTGCAATAATCAATCAGATATTCCATCAAATACTCTGCTGCCGCTACAGCGCCAATTGAGCAGACCAGACGTTCCTGCTGAAGTTTCTGCATGAGCATAAGAAATCCTTGTCCTTTTTCGCCCAGCCGATTGGATACTGGCACACGACAATTATTAAAAAACATTTCCGATGTATCCTGACTGTGCATGCCCATTTTTACTAATTTTTGACCTTTATTAAACCCCGGGCTGCCATTTTCTATAATATATAAAGACATGGCCTCATAGGGGTTTTCAATTTTTGGATCTGTTGCGGCAACAATCACGAGATCACAATTAATACCATTTGAGATAAATGTCTTGCTACCATTGATCACCACATAGTTGCCATCCTCAACAGCAGTCGTTTTAATTGATGCCAGGTCGCTACCAGCATCGGGTTCGGTCATTGCCACTGCTGTGATAATATCGCCTGATGCACACCTGGGCAGATATTTTTTTTTGAGAGATTCTGAACCAAAGGAATCAATGTAAGGCACAATAATATCACTGTGTAATGTGGCTGTTAATCCAGCCTGATTGGTTCGCACTATTTCTTCGGACACAATGACACTATATAAAAAATCGCCACCCAGTCCCCCATATTCTGGTTTTAACATGTAACATAAAAAGCCTTCACGCCCCATTTTTTGCCAGGTTGATTTTGGGACTATTTTATTCTTTTCCCATTCATCAGCATAAGGCGTAACTTCCTTTGCCAGAAATGCGCGTAAACGCTCACGAAATGTTCGATGTTTTTCTGTATATTTTAATATGTCCATTCCCTCCTCCTTTTGTTTTAAGGTTAAATCCCAAAAATTGTTTGAGTGTAACCAAAATAGACGTCTATTTTGGTTACACTCAAATTGTTTTTTATAATCATTGTTTAATATAAATAATTCCAGTATAATTTTCAAGCAAATGATGGATGGATAAAAAATAAATCTTTTCATTGCCCCCTTGACAATTCCAAAAAATGCAAAATATTTTTTTCATTTAGTAGAAAATGGAAAAAGTGTGTCTGGCAAAAAAATATCACAGAAAAATTGAGTCAACTATCTCACCAAAACAAAAAAAATTTAAAGATTAATATAAAGAAATTTGCGGCCGTAAAGTATTAAAATCTTATTAATTCGGATAAGGTAACATGCTTGCGGTTGACGTGTTTAACAAATAAAAGAGTGGAGGTAACATCTTGTTATGATAGAAATTAAAAACCTCACCAAGTTTTTTGGTCCTAAAAAAGCTGTGAATAATGTTTCGTTTGAGCTGAAAAAAGGGGAAGTTCTAGGTTTTTTGGGGCCAAATGGCGCTGGAAAATCAACAACCATGCGGATGATTACAGGTTTCATTCCCCCAACGTCTGGAACCGCAATTATCGGAGGCGTGGATATTACAAAATCTCCAATTGAAGCCTTGCAAAAAATTGGCTATCTGCCAGAAAATGCGCCTGTGTATCCGGAAATGACAGCCCGATCCTTTCTCGAGTTTTGTGCTGAAGTGCGTGGTTTTTCAGGGGTTGAAAAAAACAAAAGAATTGATGAAACCATTGAAAAATGCTTTCTAAAGGATGTCATTTATCAGTCGGTGAGCACGCTGTCCAAAGGTTTTAAGCAACGTGTATGCTTTGCCCAAAGCATCCTTCATGACCCGGATTATTTGATCATGGATGAGCCCACAGATGGTCTAGACCCCAATCAAAAGCATGAGGTTCGCTCCATGATTCGAGAAATGGGGATAAACAAGGCAATTATTTTGTCAACTCACATTCTTGAGGAAGTTGATGCTGTTTGTACTCGGGCAATGATCATTGCAAATGGTCACGTGGTGGCCAATGACAAACCCGAACAATTGCGGGCCCGATCTGGTCTTCATGGTGCTGTTCGTCTGACACTTCAGAATGCAGAACTTGAGGCTGTCAAAAACAGCTTTAATGTGCTGCCTGGTGTTAAAGAGATCGAAGTACTTGATGACAGGCAAAAATTGAATCTGCGTATTTATCCAGAATCCCTTACTGTCCCATTGGCAGACAAGGTGCTTAAATGTGCGACTGACAATAGTTATCAGATTGAATCCATTTATACTGAACAGGGTCGTCTGGATGAAGTTTTCCGGATGATTACTGAGGTCGGAGAAGCGCGTTCGCGATTGGATCGGATGGTCAAGCATTGATCCAACCTTTTAATGATATCAATAAACAATTTTCGAGGTGCGTATGCCAAGAACATTACGAAATACAAAGATTATTATGTTACGCGAGTTGACCGGCTATTTTGGATCACCGGTCGCGTATGTATTTATTGTCATTTTTTTGATGCTGATTGGTTTTTTTACATTTTCAGTCAGTCATTTTTATGAAGCCGGCCAGGCAGACCTTCGCAGTCATTTTGAATGGTATCCCTGGCTGTTTCTGTTTCTGGTTCCATCAGTGGCCATGCGGTTGTGGGCAGATGAAAAACGTGTGGGAACAATTGAGTTAATTATGACATTGCCCATTTCACTGACAGAAGTCATACTGGGAAAGTTTCTTGCCGCATGGATTTTTATCGGCATTGCCCAGGTTTTAACATTTCCACTGGTCCTCAGTACCATGTATTTGGGAAATCCAGATTTTGGCACGATTTTTTGTGCCTATGTGGGGAGTTTTCTCATGGGCGGTGCTTATTTGAGTGTCGGTAGTATGACATCCGCTATTACACGCAGTCAGGTGGTTAGTTTTATTCTGGCTGTTGTGGCATGCTTGTTTATGGTGCTGTCCGGATGGCCGCCAGTGACTGAAGCTTTAATTGGATGGGCCCCCACATGGTTGGTTAACCTGGTCGCATCCTTTAGTTTCATGACCCATTATCAATCTATTCAGCGCGGCGTTTTGGATTTTCGGGATATATTCTATTATCTGTCCTTCATATTCTTTATGCTTTACACCAATGGGATTATTCTTTTGACTCGAAAATCCTGATTATTTTAACTTATTAACTTTAACGAGGTGAATATAAAATGACTGAACAAAAACAAACCCGGATGAAAGAAACGCTTTTATCAACAGCCGGTATTGCAATTATGCTGGCGGTTGTCATTCTGGCCAATGTGATTATTTCATATGCCAGCTTACGATGGGATTTAACTGAGGACAAGATGTATTCCCTTTCACAGGGAACCAAAAATATTCTGGAAAACCTTGCTGAAGATGTCACAATCAAGGTTTTTTACAACAAGAGTCTTCCCAATATACCGGTCAATATTAAACAGTTTGCCAAACGAGCGATTGAATTCCTGGATGAATATGTCCAACATGGCAATGGTAAAGTAACAATGGAATTATATGATCCAAAAGTAGATTCTGATGAAGAAGAATGGGCCATGAAGTATGGACTTCAGGGGATGAACATGCCCACTGGTGAAAAACTGTATTTTGGTGTGGTCATCATGGCTGTGGATCAGGAAGAGAGTATCCCATTTTTAGACCCTTCACGTGAAACCTTGCTGGAGTATGATATCACACGAATTATTTATCGGGTACAAAATGCTACAAAACAGCGTGTGGGAGTCATTTCTGGCCTACCAGTATTTGGCAGCCCTCAAATGCCAATGCCCGGCCAACCACCACAAGGCAATCAACAACCCTGGTTGTTTATCCAGGAAATGAAAAAGACTTACAAGGTTGAAGAGATTGCCACAAGCGCCAAATCTATTGACAAAGATATTGACCTGCTGATTATTTTGCATCCCAAAGGGCTCAGCGATGCAATTCAATACGCAATTGATCAGTTTGTATTATCCGGTAAGAATGTAGTTGTTTACGTAGATCCCATGTGTCATTCTGATCAGACGCCATCACAGAATCAATACATGCGAAACAATAATTCAAATTTGGACAAATTGTTCAAAGCCTGGGGCATTGAGATGGAAGATCGAAAAGTTTTGGCCGACATGTTTTTACCCACAAGGGTTCGGACCCAAAATAATAATGTGGAATCCAATCCTGTCTGGATTTCAGCAAAGCCCGAAAGCTTTAGTTCCGACAATGTGGTCACATCCAATTTAGAAAGTTTGCTGTTTCCGGCATGTGGTGCAATCAAAAAGCGCGTTAATGGCACATCGGAAGTTGAAGGTCTGGTGGTATCCAGTCGCAAGTCGAATTTGATTGATTCATTCAAAGCCAATTTTGGTGCAGAGGGCATCCGCAGAGACTTTCAGGCAGCGGCAGAGCCATTCAATATTGTGGCTCAGGTCACTGGAAAATTCAAAACTGCCTTTATGGCTGGACCGCCCAAAGATGATGAGGACAAACCAGTTGCAGAAAAAAGCAGCCAGATTAAAGAAGCTGAAAACGAATCCACAATTATTGTCGTTGCTGATGCTGACATGCTCAATGATTCCTATTATGTGCAAAAACAAAATTTTCTGGGCTTTCAGATGACCAATATGTTCAATGATAATCTAAACTTTCTGTTAAATTCATTGGAAATGCTGTCAGGCAGTGATGACCTCATTGGTATCCGATCACGCGGCAAGTTCCAACGACCATTCACCAAAGTTCAGGAACTTGAACGGGCTGCTCAGGAACGATGGCAATCCAAAGAACAAGAACTGGTTCGAGAGCTGGAACAAACAAATCGTCGGGTGCAGGAACTTCAGCAAAAGAAAGATCCTTCACAAAAGATGCTTATTTCACCCGAGCAGGAGCGTGAGATTGCCAAATTCAAGGCCCAAAAAATCAAAGTTCGTAAAGAACTCAAACGCGTTCGTCGTAACTTGCGTGCAGATATTGAAAATTTGGGCATGAAAATTAAATTTTTCAATATCTTTTTAATGCCGCTTCTGGTGTCTATTGGTGGAATATTATTTGCCATTTATCGTCAGAAAAAAGCATATAACAGGTAAGGTTATTTTTTGTATTAACCATTCAAAGATAAACGAGGTAAAAGCTTATGAAACCGAAAACAATGCTTTTCTTGGTGATTATTTTAGGAATTTTTGTGGGTGTCAGTTTACTGATGCAACAATTGAAAAAACCTTCGGTTTCCCAAAAATCTAGATTGGGAGGGGAATTGCTTGAAGCGTTTCCAGTAAATGACATCACCCACGTCACAATTCAGAGTGATGAAGGCACTGTTCAACTGGGTAAAGTGGACGATAAATGGGTTGTCAAAAGCCGATATAATTATCCGGTTGATTTCAAAAAATTGATTGACTTTGTCAAAAAATGGAAAGAAGCCAAAATCGGTCGTTCTTTTAAAGCATCAGAGGCGTCCCTTGCTAGAATGCAATTGATTCCACCAGATAATGCTGACGCCCAGGAAGACCAAAAAGGCGTCAGGGTTACTTTTAAGAAAGATGATGACTCTGTCATTGCCAATATTATTACTGGTAAAGTGCGTGAAAATGAACAACGTGCATCAGGCGGACAATATGTTCGTGTGGGAGATACAGAAACTGTCTTTCTGACAGATAAGAATTTTAAGTATATGACCAAAGACTCTAAAGGCTGGTTAGATAAAGAGCTATTGGATATCAAGGATGAAGACATTCAGAAGATTGTTTATACAAATTTTGAAGGCAAAAAAGTATACACGATTCAGCGAGAGAAAAAAGGTGAAGATGCCAGATTGATCAATGTTCCTGAGGGGCGGACTCCGAAAAAGAGTGAGGTCAGTTCTACACTCCGGGCTTTGAGTTCTCTTCGCATTGAAGATGTTGAAAATCCATCTGAAAAGCAAACAGATAAAACAAAAATTGATAAAATGGTTTTTTATCTTTTCAATGGTAAAGTCATTACCATTTATCCTGAAAAGAAATTCAAAAACAATGAAGATGTTCATTGTTTAAGAGTGGAAGTGGCTTTTCAAAAACCGCCTGAGCCAGAAAAACCCAAAGAAGAAGAAGAACCACCTGCTGCGACTGATGATGTCACCCCCATACCGGAAGACGATGCCGAAAGTGAAGCAGATGATGACAAAAAGGAAGAAAAATCACCTGAAGAACTGGCATATGAAGCTGAAACGCAAAACAAGGAAATGTCTGGATGGACTTACATTCTGGCTAAATGGAAATACGAGAACTTTATTTCCAACATTGAAGAATTGCTTGAAGAAAAGAAAGACGAGGCTGAACAACCGGCGGAAACGAAAGAATGATTATGGGTATTTAATTTCTGCCGTGCTGTACACCGACATCATGGCAGAAATTATGCCACATAATATACTGACAATCCAGGAAATTTAAGCCATGCCTGAAGATACACAAGTTCTTGATAGTTCGACAAATACTATCGCCACCAATATGGAAAACAATATATCTACAAATCTTGCAGATATATTTTATCGCGCACAAATATCCAAAACCATTCATTATTATATTGCTGAAAAAATGATTCAAATGAAAAAGGTGTTGGGTCTTTCAAACATTTTTTTATCGGCTTTATCCACTGCTGGTATTGTTTCACTTATTGGTGATTACCAATTCTTTATCAAAAAGAATCCTGCAACAGTTAAATTTATCATATTTTGTTTGAGCTTTTTAAGTACCTTTATTGCAAGCTTAATATTATACAGGGATGATGGCTTTCTTGCCAATACGCATAAAGTTGCTGGGGATTTATATATTGAAATTCGTGATGATATAATCAAGCTTTATAACCAGTACATTTCGCAATCTATAAGCGAAGCTGATAGCTATGAACATATTCACAATATTCGTCACAAGCTGGATTATTTTGGTCGGAGTACGCCCCAAACCAATCAACGCGCATTCAAGTATGCAATCAAACGTAATCCAACAAAAGAAAGTATAATCAAATCCATAAATCAGCGGCATTTTCCCTTTGTGCCCCACTAAGCACAGATGTTGAAAATGTTATCAATAAATGAAATATATTAATAAGGAGTATAAATTATGCGAGTGAGCGATTTATATCAGAATAATAAAAATGTCATATCAATGGAGTTTTTTCCACCAAGAAACGAAAAAGCGGCACAGAATTTTGGCAATATCATTGATAATCTGTCCGCTTTAAAGCCAGATTATATGTCCATTACCTTTGGCGCTGGCGGCTCAACCAGAGATGGCTCATACCAAACAGTCAAGCAGGTCATGATTGACAAAAAACAACCGACTGTTGCATATATTGCAGGTTATGGTTTGGGGCCAGATGATATCAAGGATGTGCTAGATAAATATAAAGATCTCGGTGTTGAGACAATTTTTGTTATTCGCGGCGATAAACCCAAAGAAGGCACCTTTGTGCCACATCCAGATAGTTTTTCCTATGCATCAGAAATGATAGCCTTTATCAAAAAACATTATGATTTTACTTTGGGCTGTGCAGGATATCCTGAAGGTCATATTGAAGCTGAGAGCCTTGATAAAGATATTGAATATCTCAAGCTTAAAGTGGATAATGGCGCAGAATATGTTGTTTGTCAGTACTTTTATGATAATCAGCTTTATTTTGATTTTGTTGAAAAATGTCGTGCAAAAGGAATTGATGTTCCCATTATACCTGGAGTTATGCCTGTCTATACAGTCAAAATGACCCAAATGCTTTCAAAAGTATGTGGTTCTTCAATTACCGATGCGCTTCAAAAAGAACTGGATGCAGTTGATGCTGACAACAAAGATTCTGTTATAGATATGGGAATTCAATTTGCTTTTGATCAATGCAAAGGCTTACTTCAATCAGGTGTCCCCGGGCTTCATTTTTATACTATGAACCGAAGTAAAACAACCACCGAAATTATTAATCGATTAAAACAGGAAAATTTACTTTAGGAGTATTTTACTTTTAGGAATGTCCAGAAAAAACATGCTCATTTTTCATGATCATACAAAAAAATAAGGTCGTGTAGAGACGTAGCATGCTACGTCTCTACAGTACAATTTCCTCAAAACGAACAATATCAATAATGGGAAAGGTCGTGTAGAGACGTAGCATGCTACGTCTCTACAGTACAATTTCCTCAAAACGAACAATATCAATAATGGGAAAGGTCGTAGCATGCTACGTCTTTAGCGTCACAGTATGCGTTCCCACGCTGGGGCGTGGGAACGAGACAGCAATAACCATGCCAGAAAAAAACATGATTAAACGATAACAATATCAGGAGAACTATTATGGCAACTACTGTAAAATATCCATATTCATATGATACAGAGACAGTTTTTGGCGTTTTTACCCGAAAAGATTTCATTGAGCAAAAATATGCATCGGTTGGTGCAACGAATTTTGAGTTCATTGAATATGGCGAAAAGGATGGTTCCTTTATCATTCACACCAAACGCGATATTTCGGCTGAGGTACCTGGATTTGCAAAAACATTTCTCAAACCCACTTCAACGATCATTCAAAAAGAGGTTTGGACCTTATCCGATGATCCCACAAAAAAAGGTGTTGTTGAGGTTAATGGCAAAGGATTACCCATGAAAATGACCGGAGATATTATTCTTCAACCCACTGATAGCGGTAGTGAGAATATTCTTACCTATGACGTTACAGTGAGTATTCCATTAGTTGGGAAAAAGATTGCCAGCTTTTTAGATGTTGAAGGGCGTAAAACAGCAGACCAGGAATATGAATTTGCTGTTAAATTTTTAAACCAATTGTAATCACAAGATGCATGTCATTCCTTACCGGTGGTAACACTGCAAATGTCAGAAAAAAAGAGAACATTTAGTGAATCATGGCATCGGGTAGCCAATCTGAGAATCAGTTTGCTGCCAACAGTAGCAGTGCGGAAACAATTTTTTCGGAATGATGACTGGTATGTGCTAAACAATCCATTTAACAATCAATTTTTTCGATTACGCCCGGAAGCATATGCGTTTATCGCCAGATTATCCGCCCGGCGAACAGTTGAAGATGTCTGGTTTGAATGCCTTGAACGTTTTCCTGACAAAGCGCCTGGTCAGGAAGATGTGGTTCAATTGCTGACCCAACTTTACAACGCAAACCTCTTATATTTTCATACCCGGCCGGATACCGCTCAAATTTTTGAACGATATAAGCAGCGCCGCCAAAAAGAAATGCAATCCAGACTGCTAAGTATTTTATTTATGCGGCTGCCGCTCTTTGATCCAGATAATCTGCTAAAGCGTTTTCATTCCCTGTGGCGATTCATTGTCAGTCCATTGGGCGCACTGGTCTGGCTTTTTGTGGTGATTGGTGCCATTAAAATTTGTATTGATAACAGCGCTGAAGCATTCAACCAGATGCAAGGCATTCTTGCGCCAGGCAACCTGATTTATCTTTATGCTGCTTTGGTAATAATCAAAAGTTTGCATGAATTTGCCCATGCTGTGGTGTGCAGGCGGTTTGGTGGTGAAGTTCACGTTTTGGGGATTATGCTCCTTGTGTTTACGCCTTTGCCATACATGGATGCCACATCCAGTTGGACGTTTCGCAATCGATGGCATCGCATTCTGGTTAGTGCTGCTGGTATTTTGATGGAAATATTTATCGCAGCACTGGCTGTCTTTGCATGGGCCAATACCGGACATGGTATATTGCACGCCTTGTTTTACAATATTATGTTTATTGCCTCTGTTTCCACCTTACTCTTTAACGCCAACCCATTGCTTCGCTTCGATGGTTATTACATTCTGTCTGATTTATTGGATATTCCCAATTTGCACACCCGGGCCAAAGAATATCTAAACTACCTCATAGAGCGGTATGCATTTGGATGCAATGAACTTGAATCTCCTGTCAACAGATTCAATGAATCTATCAGCCTGAGCCTTTTTGGTATTTTGAGTTTCATTTATCGCATGCTTATTTTTGCAGGTATTATTCTATTTGTTGCAGATAAATTTTTGATGCTGGGATTGATTATGGCATTAATTGGGATTGTCAGTTGGGGAGTGGTTCCGCTTTTTAAATTTGTCTCTTATTTAATTTCAAGCCCAAAACTTCAGAAGAATCGTGTGAGGGTTCTGGCGGTTACAGCCATGACCGCCAGTGCTGTTATCAGCCTGGTACTATTCATTCCCTTTACAGATAGTCTTCAAGCACCGGGCATTGTAGAAGCCAGGCATTTTCAAAAAATATATAGTGATCACCCGGGTTATGTGAAACAAATATTGAAACCCGGCGGGACATATATCAAAACCGGAGATATCTTAATGCGACTTGACAATAGGGATATCTCCTTTGATCTGGCCAATGCAAAACTACAGCATAAAGAAACACTGATTATGATCAAACAGGCCAGAAATGTTCGTTCGGTAGATCTGAAACCATTACTCAAACGACTGGAAAAGGTGGAATCCAATATTGCCGACCTGAAAGGCCGAATGGAATCTTTAGTGATTTACTCCAAACATGATGGTATCTGGCAGCCATCGACAGATGCAAAATTTGTAGGGCGGTGGATTCCACGAGGAGGATATCTGGGGGAAGTCATTGATCCCAAACAATTTGTTTTCTCTGCTGCTGTCCCCCAAAAGGAGGCCGCTCGTTTATTTCAGGGAGACCTTCAGGAAATGTCTGTCCGCATCAAAGGACAGGCACAACAAGATATTGGTGTTACAAATTACCAGATCATACCATTTGAACAAACAAGATTGCCATCAATGGCCATTGGCTGGAGTGGAGGCGGGCAAGTGGCAACATCATTACAGGACAGTACCGGTCTGGAAACACGTGAGCCTTTTTTTCTGATTATTGCCAGTTTGAAAGATTCCACTCAAAAACTTTTTTTTCATGGACGTTCTGGCCGAATTAACATGGTCCTTCCAGCAAAACCACTTTATTTTCAATTTTATCGAAGCCTTAAGCAGCTTTTTCAAAAACGATACCAGTTATAAAATCTTATATTATAAGGTTTTATGTCAAGAAATAAGGATCGTGTCCCCGGGAATTCAGTCTATTTTGGTTACACTCTCTTTTGATATGGTCACTTTAAACAATCGGCCAGTATCTTCCAGAAGCGGTTCAGTTTGATGCATTTTTTTCATTAAGACATAAACTTTTTTATAAATTCCCATGCCAATATTTTCAATGTACCCAAATCGTTTCAACACCTCGACAATAACAGGATTTCTTGAATAAGTGGGAACAACGCCATAGTTCAAGGAATCCTTTAAAGAGTCGAGATCAATAGAGTTGGGTAACCCACCTGGCGAAATGAATTCCAGGCGATTATTATACATAAATACACGAATACCTTCACCTTCTATGGTATAATCTCGATGTGCAAAGCAATTGACCAACAATTCTCTTATGCTCTCAACAGGATATTCAAATGATGTCTGTCTGCTGGCATGTTGAAAGCTGACAGACAATTTCAGGTTGACTTTGATAAAATCCAAACACTTATCAATAAGCCCCAGGTCCGAAATTTCGCCATTTTCATCATAACTATTTAGTAATGCACCATGAAATGTGCGCTGATTGACAATTTGATAATCTAGATCATCTTTTTCAAATTTGACAATATCCACTTTCAGCATCGGGCAAACCGATTGAATATTCTTCCCAAATAGTGCAAGACCTGCTAAAGTGGGTATCCTGTTTTTACTCATAAGTTTTTTGTTAATCATCACCTGGTAAAGATTCTTTTCGTCCACTTCAATAAACAGCTTTCTCAAATATTCCTTGAAGCGATTGATATCAATGTGTTTGATGGAAGCTTCTTTTCTTTCCAGGATTTCATAATGAAGGAAAGAAGATTTTTGAAATAAACGTAACAACTCATTACGTCCTGCCTCACGACATGTCGTTCCAATGCGAATATAATAAGAATATGCGTTATTTTTTTTTATGGCATAAGGTTTATCATCTGTTTCTAATAACCGAATAACGATAATTTTTTTGTTATCAATAATACATTCAAAGTAATCTGGAAAAATTTTGGGTTCAATGAGATCGTAACAAATGTTCATCACACGTTCTTCATTGTCTGATCGATTGCAACCAATAATTTCGCCGACATCATCAATACCTAACAGGATAACTCCCCCCAGGGCATTACAGAAACCGCATATTTCCTTTGCAAGACGATTGTTTTTAATATCTTCAAGCTTAAATTCAACCGATGCATTTTCTCCAGTTTTAATAATTTCAAGAAGTTCACTTTTTGTCATAATATCACCTTATTGAGCATACATTTTTCTGTTTTACAGGCCTTGCTTTGCAAAAAACAGGAATCTCGTAATTCCCACCATAAGCGGCAAAAATGCCATTAATGCCATCGTGGTCAGACATATAAAAATTTTGCTTACTGGCAATATACTTTTGAGCTGCTTTTGTAAATCCACCTGTACAGATGACCCACAGCGTGATTTGTGGACATGCTCGACCTTCATCATTGGCTTCCATTTGAAATGCTTTGGCCGCTCTTTCCAGTTTCTTGACAGGATTTATCCCCATTGGGGTTTTGGTATATTTGCATTCACATAACCAGTAGTGATTTGCAGTCATTTCTGCAGCATAAACATCAATTTGATATTGTTTTGAGCGTAGTGCTTGGGTCACTTTTGTATTCACGAACCGAAACAAAGGTGCATGGATTGTTCCTGATTTGCCAAACAATTTGCCATCTATGGGCTCATAATTGAATTTCATCATGGTCACCTGAACCACCATTTCCAGAAAATGTCCTTTGATGGTATTGAACAGGTTTTGTTGACTTAAATCAACCCGGTTCACATCCTCCAGATCATGTTCATACACAAATTTGATATAGCGCATGAGACAGATATCGTTAAATGAATAGAATTTTGCAGCACTGCGATATACCAGGTCTGCCTGGTATAGTTTTTCAATTTTTTGTTCAACCACTTTTTTGGGGATATTCAGTTTTTTGGCAATGGCATGAATGCCTACTGATTCATTGTTGTATTGAGTAAAATAGTATACAATTTTTTTGCCGGTTTCTTCATCGTTGTCTGCATTGATATAGTGACGATTATTTTCAAAATGGGTTTGCCAAAAGCCATAAATTTTTCCCTGTTCGATTTCATAGCGAAGTACGTTATCAATGGACTGGTGATCATCAAATTTTTTATTTTCACATTGAGACACGCTCAGGCAGTAAAGATAATAAGGGTGTCCGCGTGTTTGCAAGCTGGCATATAATGCATTTTCAGGTGTAATCCATGTATTTGGAGAATATACTGGTATCAATCTTTGCAGTAAAGTTGCGCCATCTGGAATAGACAATGGTTTGAGATATTTAAAAGAAAAGCGTCCGCCCAAAGGACCGCCCATCACTGTTCTAAAAACAAGTGTCACAGCAGAACCTGATACCAGCATAGGGGCTTTTCGGCTTTGTGATTGGCGGTCATAAGTGGCTGTGAGGTCTGTGCCTCTTAAACCGGGGTTTGTGTTTCGTCTATCTCTTATGCCTTCTAATTTGTCCTCAGCCACATTATGCACGTAAAACTTCATATCTTGAAATTCATCAATAATTACAGCAACTCTGAGGCCGGAATAGGACGCCAATCTTTCAGGAAGCCGAATGAAGTTATCCCATTTATTCCGAACATCATCATAGCTGTGATCATTATATCTTTTTAAAAACGCCTGGATGAATTCTTGTGCAAGAACGACTGGTTTATCTGACTGTTTAAATTCCAGTAAATCCTTTAAATGTAAGGTATCATTATTATAGAGCATTGGATCCTGAATGCTGTAGGCAATATATTGCCTAAAAAAAGTGGTGGCATATTCCAATAGAAAATTATTTAATGTGGTATCTTCTCTTTTCATTCGGAAATAAAAAGGTGCTACCTGATATTCAGGTTTAAAAAAAACAGTATTCACCAAACGATCCAGAAGCACAGTTTTGCCCAGGCGGCGGGGTGAAATTATTGCTGTGCTGGGGGCGGCCATCCGCTGTATGTTTTTTACCCAGGTATCCAGTTCACGAAGGATTTCTACGCGGCCAGTGAATTCATCGTAAGCGATCATTTCTTCAACAGGTAATATGGTTTCATTTTCCATGTTTATTTCCTTTGCAAAAAACAGGAATCTCGTAATTCCCACCATAAGCGGCAAAAATGCCATTAATGCCATCGTGGTCAGACATATAAAAATTTTGCTTATTGGCAATATACTTTTGAGCTGCTTTTGTAAATCCACCTGTACAGATGACCCACAGCGTGATTTGTGGACATGCTCGACCTTCATCATTGGCTTCCATTTGAAATGCTTTGGCCGCTCTTTCCAGTTTCTTGACAGGATTTATCCCCATTGGGGTTTTGGTATATTTGCATTCACATAACCAGTAGTGATTTGCAGTCATTTCTGCAGCATAAACATCAATTTGATATTGTTTTGAGCGTAGTGCTTGGGTCACTTTTGTATTCACGAACCGAAACAAAGGTGCATGGATTGTTCCTGATTTGCCAAACAATTTGCCATCTATGGGCTCATAATTGAATTTCATCATGGTCACCTGAACCACCATTTCCAGAAAATGTCCTTTGATGGTATTGAACAGGTTTTGTTGACTTAAATCAACCCGGTTCACATCCTCCAGATCATGTTCATACACAAATTTGATATAGCGCATGAGACAGATATCGTTAAATGAATAGAATTTTGCAGCACTGCGATATACCAGGTCTGCCTGGTATAGTTTTTCAATTTTTTGTTCAACCACTTTTTTGGGGATATTCAGTTTTTTGGCAATGGCATGAATGCCTACTGATTCATTGTTGTATTGAGTAAAATAGTATACAATTTTTTTGCCGGTTTCTTCATCGTTGTCTGCATTGATATAGTGACGATTATTTTCAAAATGGGTTTGCCAAAAGCCATAAATTTTTCCCTGTTCGATTTCATAGCGAAGTACGTTATCAATGGACTGGTGATCATCAAATTTTTTATTTTCACATTGAGACACGCTCAGGCAGTAAAGATAATAAGGGTGTCCGCGTGTTTGCAAGCTGGCATATAATGCATTTTCAGGTGTAATCCATGTATTTGGAGAATATACTGGTATCAATCTTTGCAGTAAAGTTGCGCCATCTGGAATAGACAATGGTTTGAGATATTTAAAAGAAAAGCGTCCGCCCAAAGGACCGCCCATCACTGTTCTAAAAACAAGTGTCACAGCAGAACCTGATACCAGCATAGGGGCTTTTCGGCTTTGTGATTGGCGGTCATAAGTGGCTGTGAGGTCTGTGCCTCTTAAACCGGGGTTTGTGTTTCGTCTATCTCTTATGCCTTCTAATTTGTCCTCAGCCACATTATGCACGTAAAACTTCATATCTTGAAATTCATCAATAATTACAGCAACTCTGAGGCCGGAATAGGACGCCAATCTTTCAGGAAGCCGAATGAAGTTATCCCATTTATTCCGAACATCATCATAGCTGTGATCATTATATCTTTTTAAAAACGCCTGGATGAATTCTTGTGCAAGAACGACTGGTTTATCTGACTGTTTAAATTCCAGTAAATCCTTTAAATGTAAGGTATCATTATTATAGAGCATTGGATCCTGAATGCTGTAGGCAATATATTGCCTAAAAAAAGTGGTGGCATATTCCAATAGAAAATTATTTAATGTGGTATCTTCTCTTTTCATTCGGAAATAAAAAGGTGCTACCTGATATTCAGGTTTAAAAAAAACAGTATTCACCAAACGATCCAGAAGCACAGTTTTGCCCAGGCGGCGGGGTGAAATTATTGCTGTGCTGGGGGCGGCCATCCGCTGTATGTTTTTTACCCAGGTATCCAGTTCACGAAGGATTTCTACGCGGCCAGTGAATTCATCGTAAGCGATCATTTCTTCAACAGGTAATATTTTTTCTTCATGCATTGTTGTTTTCTTCCTCGAATTAAGGAATGCTCTGAAAATAACTTCCCCATTATTGATATTGTTCGTTTTGAGGTAATTGTACTGTAGAGACGTAGCATGCTACGTCTCTACACGACCTTATTTTTTTGGACGATCAAGAAAAATGAGTATGTTATTTTCCAAGCATTCCTAAGTAAGAAATGCTCATATTCTTACCCCACCTGAATAACCTTTTCAGCCGCTCTAAACAAGCGATCCTGAATAGCCAGGCCAATCTCATTTTTAGGCAGCATATGAATCAAGATACAATCCACATTTGCAGAATCCAGACGCCGCATACAGGCAAATAAATTTTTGGCAACAATATCCAGTTTATTGACTGACCCCAGATTTTGAATCAACCCCCCATCTTTTGCCAATGGTTTAAACAACTCAAGATCCTCCTCAACAAGCATTGCCCCGACTGACTGGTTCATGTTTAACAGTTTTTCCATATGAACATACATGGCCATTGTAACGTCATCAATTGAATGACCAGTAAACAAACACAAAGGCGCTTTGGGAGAATAATGCTTAAACAATTGCCCGGGTGAATGCTGGCTTTCATGGCAGACATCAAAAAATTGTTTGCGAATTTGAACGTCAGGAATAACAGATTGTATTTGTTCCATCGATATTCCGCCAGGCCTTAAAATGCATGGGCAAGAGTGTGTTACGTCCAATACTGTTGATTCCAGACCAATATTTGTTGGGCCGCCATCAAGAATCATAGGGATTTTACCATTTAAATCAGCAAAAACATGGTATGCAAGGGTTGGGCTGGGCCGAGAAAACCTGTTGGCGCTGGGGGCTGCAATGGGACATCCTGACGTTGCAATTAACAATTGCGCAATCCGATGATCAGGATATCTGACTGCCACCGATGGCCCTCCAGCAGTCACAGCATGGGGTATGTTTGACTGTTTTTCTAAAATCAGAGTCAATGGCCCGGGCCAAAATTGATGGGCAAGTGTCAAGGCGATTTCAGGAATCTTAATTGCCACTGTAGATAATTCTTGAATGCTACCAATATGAACAATCAATGGATCGGTTGATGGTCGATGCTTTACAGAAAAAATAGCCTGGATTGCTGACTGGTTAAATGTATCGGCACCCAGTCCATACACTGTTTCAGTTGGAAAAGCGACCAGTTGGCCGTCCTGGATCAAGGCAGCAGCTTCATTGATTATCGTTCTGTCTGGTGTGTCCAGATCTATTGGGACTATTTTTGTGTGCGTTTGATTAATCATTTTTTCGATGCAGCAATAAATTAGTCTGTTTAATAACCTATTACAGCAAGGCAGAAATAATGCCACCGGTTTTAGCTATAAAAATCCATCAATGCAAAATTTCGGCAAAGCCGCGACCGCCTGGAGTTAAAACCCCAGGCTATTATCTGACGTCCCTATCGGGACTTATAGTGTCTTGTTATAAGATGCTCATTCGTTCGATTACAACAGATCTTTTAAATATAACACTTTAAGTCCCTTTAGGGACGACAGAGAATAGCCTGGGGTTTCAACCCCAAGCGGTCGAGGCTTTGCCGCAATTTTGCATTGATAGATTTTTATAGCTAAAACCGGGGCATTATTTCTGCCTTGCTGTACTATCTTTCTAGTAGACTGCCTAAGTAAGCGGTCATAAATTTTCGGGTATATCGTAGTAAATTATAACATGCTTTGGATAATTTCTTAGCCTGAAAGGGTGTTAAAATGGCTTCTTTTGCATTCCCGGTTGCTTTAGAAATAAACCCC
>Ga0272440_1000494_pt1 | contig 33344 bp, 39 predicted proteins | sample SSMMMBAug17_FD_192440 | JGI IMG/M metagenome (GOLD analysis project Ga0272440, IMG submission 192440) | Marine sediment archaeal communities from Little Sippewissett salt marsh, Falmouth, MA, United States - SSM-MMB-Aug17 | ecosystem: Environmental > Aquatic > Marine > Wetlands > Sediment ... | reverse complement strand
CATAAAGGGTGAAATTGGTTAAGTTAACTGTTACCCTATAGGGTTGTTAGCAACCCTACATGGTAACTTAACCCCAACTCTCACCACCCCCAGTTGGGGGTAGGGCTGCACCTCAGGCCTTATTTGGACTTAAATAAAAAAGGCAGGTATTTAAGTCCAAATAAGGCCTGAGGTGGGGGGTAGTGGTTTTGCCCGACTACTCCCACTACTTGGCATTGTAGTGGGTAGTCTAGTATCGAGCTACCAATTGAGGTATATCACCACCCTCTAACCACTCGTTACAGTTCTCAATAGTGAATTGTGGTGGCACAGGAACCCCCAGACACCCCAAGGTGGCTTGGGGTTCCTGTGCAACGCTTTCGACTGCACACTTCTTTAAATGGTAAGTTGAGCCCCGTGCTCGTTAGGTCAGATGTTGCACCTATCATATTTAACAATATTCTCGCTCGCTCCCTTCGGGTTGTTAGTGGGGGCTGGTGCTTCGTTGTTTTTTGAGCGCAAACTAATTGCTATCGCACAAAAGAGGTTAGGGATTTCCTTTACTGGGAGACAAGGTTGGGCTATACTACCCTCCGACGTCTTCAAGTTCCTAACCAAAACCCTATCAAGGCACAACGCAAGCTCTAACTTTGGCCTTCTTGGTTTATTAGGTTCTCTCTTTGTCTGGTCTCTTCTGATTTTACTTTTCTTTATACCTAATACTTGCTCCAGGTTTGACGTGTGGGACTCAAATCTATTCTTCTTCCTTGTCTACGCGAACCTTAGTACCATTATGCTCACCTCCCTTGTCATGACAACGCGGTCTAAATTTTCTAGCCTGGCTGCCCTAAGAGCCTCGCTACTTGCCCCTCTTATGGAGCTTTATTTTGTCAGCGTATTGAATCTTCTCCTTATAAGGGTGGGCTCGTTGAGCCTTGAGGCCTATGGGCGTCTGGGGTTGTCTAATTTGGTGGCTTACCCGGCTCTGGGTCTGATTTTGTTTATTTTTGCCTTCTACGAGGCAAAAAGACCCCCCTTTGATCATACTGAGGCTGAGTCTGAACTCGTTGTGGGCCACTTAACTGAGTTTGGGGGCCGGACACTTCTTTTGTTTTTTCTGTGCGAGTACGTTCACGTCTTCGTGTGCTTGCTTGTCCTTGCCGTCTTCTCTATAGGCTTCGTCACTGTACCCTTTTCGCTTTATTGCCTTTTAGCTTCCCTCCTTACGTAATTTAAATGCTCTCTATGGGCGTTGACCTATCCGCAATGTTTGATTGTTTTTTATTTTCTCCTTCTTTTTTAAATAACCCCCTTGTTGGTGTTTCAAAGGTTTTTTCACTCCTCTACGACTTCCCTATAAAAGCTGGGGAGCGGGGGGGCTCTCCCTTGCACATTACCTTGGCCTTGTTATTGTCATTGTTTGCCCTGCGCACACCTTCACCAGGGGTTTTACCTCCACTAGTTTTAGGCTTAGGGCTTGTATGGTCTTACTACGATTACGGTTCGCCCTGAACCTGGGACTTAGTGGAAATGGTCTCGTTGGCATTATTTGGTCTTTTTTATCTCTCAACCCACCTAGTCAGTTGATCAGGCCTCAGTAAGCTTGGTCTGACCTTCCTGATCAGCACAAACTTTCTGCACATCCCCTTAACAACCTCCCATCACGCAATTGACTTTGGGTTGGTTGAGCGCTCCCACCCCGTTTCTCCCCAGCACTCCACCCCACTGGAAGCTCACCACCCCACACTTCCTCTTTGATGGAGAGGTAGGTGGGTTTCCTGAAAGAGTCGTAAGTGTAAGGAGCCAACTAACCCCAACCATTATTCCCACCTTCTTTGCTTAGTTGTTCCAGGTTGCGTTTCTTCAACCACGCTCTTAGAAATACCGCGTTATTATGGAAGGAAGAGATTTTTTATTAACTTCAGTATGGGCCGCTGTTAATGTGACAGTAACTTCTGACGCAAACTCTTCTTGGTCAGTTCAAAGAGCTGGTAGGGCTTTTCTTTCCTTCGTTGAGAAGTATGCGGTGTATGTCGTCGTACCCCATTTCAAACCAACCTCAGTTTTTGGTTTTGCTGTATTGGTAAATATGATAACTCAGTTTTACTCGGGTTTGTTACTATCCCTCTACTATACCCCAGACCCCACTACAGTTATGACTCTTCGAGAGGAGTTCATTAATGAGATCTGGTGGTTTATCTATGTTTACAAGCTTCACCTTGTCGGGGTAGATAGTATTTTTGTACTCTCCTACTTACACATTGCGAAAAAAATTTACATTAAAAACTTTATGTATGGTGATGTTGATGGGTGGGTTACAGGTACGTATGCCTTTTTATTTTACCATGTAGTGGTATTCTTAGGTATTACGTTATCCGATAACCACTTAGGAGACCTTACTTTAACCATTGGGGCTAATATTTTTTGGTCCCTGTTTGCCTTTGAGCACAAGGCGTACTCCTTAGCTTTTACTAACAAGCATCTAAACGTTGAGCAGCTGGTTCGTTTTATGGTTGCTCATTACTGTACGGCATGGTACTACCTGTTCCTTGTCCAATCCCACGTGCTGTATATTCATGAGGTTTGGACTATGGACTCGGGCTACTCTGCCCCTCAAGATACCCCCAACCCTAAAGCAAGTTGGGCCCTTGATGCTCTGCAGAAGGAGAGCTTACTTATGGCTACCTTGTATTGCTGGATGATGACTTGGGCCACAAAGCACGGACACCCCGATGTCTTACCGGTTAACTTTACCTTCTTTGAGCAGTGGGCTGAGGTTGAGATGGAGGACATAAACTTTTATATTGTTGGCCCACATTGGTACTTTAGACCCCACATGGGGCTACTTACCATTTGTGCACAACATTATGAGGGTGTATTTTGGTTAGGTATGTATTATGTAATCCTAGCCTTAATGCCTCTTTGGGCTAAGTTTGCTCAAAATCCAGATAAAATTCGTATCCTGGTACCAGATATGATCCCTATGCGATCATCTTTGCTCCAGCGTTGTGGTTTTATCCTATTCATTGGATCCTTGGTCTACTTAGTAGGGACTTTACCTTGTGCCCGCTTTTACTATGATAGTGAGGAGGGTTTTTTTGGAAACTCTCTTCTAAGACTATCATACCAATATATTTATTTATACTTACTCCTAGTCATCCACTGGTTGGATAGGTTTGAGAGGTGGGTTGTCTCTTACAATGAGACTAGTCTGGCCGAGGATGAAGAGGGGGAGACGGCAGAGTGTGCTGTTTAATCCTTTTAGATGTTTGGTGGAATTTTTGATAATATAACCTGGGCAGATATTGCCCCCTATAGGCCCTTTTTGCTAGCATTTTGGACTGTAACTCTTCTTTTTGTCTTTTTGGAGTTGTATGAGATGGAGTTAAGTTTAGTCTTTGAGCTTACCCAGGAGCCAACCTTTCGAGCTAACCCCCTCAATGAACTAGACCTAGGTGCCTTAACTGACTTTGAGGACTCGGCCTTGTTGGCTTTAGATTCTGCTGCCTTTCTGTGCCAGGATGTGAGCTTATTTACTGACCTAACTTCATTCTTACTCCTCCTTCCTGGCCTTTTAACCTCTTTAGGATTACTCGAAGGGCGAGAGCTTCGGTAATCCTAAAACCCCACTTGGGGTTTAGATGTGGCGACGCTTGCGAAGGATGTACTTTGTTATGTTTAAAAAAAGACCACGAACTGCGCGCCTTAAGGGATGCCCTCAAGCTAGAGGTTTGGTTGTTCGGGTTTGCATTATGAACCCCAAAAAACCTAACTCCGCGATGAGGCATGTTGCTAAGTTAAAGCTTTACCGCAAACCTAGGATCACCACAAGGATACCTGGGCGCGGGTTTGGCGTTTCCAAATTTAATCGAGCCCTATCTCGTGGGGGAAGGGCTAATGACTTACCAGGAGTTAGTTATAGTTTAATTCGAGGTGCATGTGACTTTTCTCCTCTCTTTGGTAAGACGAGAAGTAGATCTTTTTATGGTGTAGAGAGGCCCTCAGGGTCTTCAAACTTTGTCAGACGAAAGCTTCGTAGAAGTGAGTAGGATTCTTTCTCACACAAACCTACCCACCAACGTGTTGGGGGTCTAGGCTACAGGTAGGTCCATTCCCTATACAGCTCGGTGCAATTCCGAGCCCCGACATCAATCTCGTTAAAAGACTTGCTACTAAACATAGCACAAAAGTAAAAATAATAAATAGTTTTGTTTTTAGGTTGTGGTTGGGTGGTATTCTTACCACCTACCCCCACTACCCTTTATATTCTAAATTAACCGCAAAAGAAATATTTGCGCTCTGGGGGTTTTAGTTTTTGTTTAATCAAAGGTACTAGTTAGATAGACTGACTCGGCTCATTAAGGAGGTTAGCCTATAGCTATATCTCCCAATGAGGGCTTAAGAATAAGTTGGCTGAGTCTCTGTAATACTAACGCATTGGTGCATTATTCTGTATACTGATTATGAGGAGTGAGCTTTGGGTTGAATTTTGGGGGAGTATTATGAGACCTTGGTAAAAGGTCGAGCGGTGTCTGTGATTGTTGGGTAGTAACGGCAGGTAAAGAGGTCTACTCCCAGTCTACACTGCCTGACCTTTCATCGTAAAACCTCGCGCCTTGGTTGAGTAGTACCGACCTGATTTAAGGCCTGGGTGAGCCGATTTTATGCGAAATCGAACAACGCTATATACTCTGAAGCCTTAGGCACCCTCCCAGGTCTCTTGGTTGGCATGCCAAGAGTATAGCTTAGGGAGTAAGTGCGTAAGAGGACGGGGGGCACCTGTTGGTTTCAAGTTTGCGAAAACCTTTAGCGCTGTTTTTCCATTTATTGTGGAGAGGCGGTTACTTGGTAGGGATTGACTATCAAGGCCCACTACTTTGAGCTATGGGGGTTTAAGAACCTCCTTAGCAATACAAGGGGTTTGTTAAAGTGCTTCCCAAGATAGTTAATTTAGTTGGTTGCGCTGGCGCGTAGTTTGCGCAGATAATAGTTACGAGGCATAACCGAGTAGTGTGTTAGTCAATATGCATGAAGAGTGAACAACTTGTTCAAAGGTTAAAATCTTTATACTGAAAGAGAAGAGTACCGTGAGGGAAATATCGAAACCAGATGTGTATGGCTGTTGGAGCCTGTGCGACAACGTACCTTTTGCATAATGGGCCTACAAGTTGTGTGGATTGGCGAGCTTAGAATTTTTTGTAGGCATAGCTTAGTCGATAAAGTCAGTACACACAAACCCGAAGCTAAGTGATCTACTTATGGGCAGGTACGGATTGAACTAAGTTCATGAAGTGACCGAACCTGTGAATGTTGCAAAATTCTAGGAAGATCTGTGAGTAGGGGTGATAAGCCAATCAAACTTAGTAATAGCTGGTTCTCCGCGAAATGTATCGAAGTACAGCCGTTTTTTCATTAGGGAAGGTATGTATGGCGGTAAGAGGTTTGTTGCTTTGATCGTTCATACAGAATTGTCCTAATGTGCGAATCGAGACAGACTATTGGTGCAAAGGTCAATAGTCAAAAGGGAAACAGCCCAGATCATAGCTTAAGGCGCCAAAATGTGGGATAATTCCGAATGTTGTTTAGTTAATATAAGGTGGGTAGGCTTCGGAGCAGCCATCCTTAATATCTGCATAACTGCGTGCCTTATTTTGTATTGTTTGAAATAATACATTTTCTGCGCAATTTAGAATTTAGAGGCGATAAGCCCACTGCCGAAAGTATGATTGGATAAGATCCAAGGTAGCGGAGTGACCCCTATCCAATTCTTAGCCGGGTCGAAAGACCAGCGAAGGTAGGCGAGGTAAGCCTGGGGGCTTGCCTTTATAAGGATGGGGTGTAATAATGTAGGTGTGAGTAACGAAAGATGGGGATGATATCTTAAGAATTTCATGTTCACATAGCTAGTCTATGCAATAAAATATTTTCAGAATTATTGCTACACTTTAATTAGCTTATTGGGTAGTCTAGCTAGACTACATTTCCAATAAGTTTATTGTTTTCTTTTTTCTTTTCCTATGAAAGTATTTTATTGAGAGATATCCAAGAAACCCATCGCCTTAAAGCCTAAGGGTTTTTTAGCTCGGATTAACCACTAAAAAAAAGACGATCCCTAAGTATAAAGAGAGAACTGTACGTACGATGGGTACTGTAAAAAAGAAATGGCTTTTAAGTAGGTTATTATAAAAGTTTTTTTAATAGATCGTACCAAACTGACACAAGTGGGCTGGTAGAGTATACCCAAGGTTCGGAGCAACATAGTCTAAGGAACTCGGCAAATTAACCCCGTATCTCAGGTAGAAGGGGAGCAAAACATTGTTAAGCAAAGAGGGGGCAGCGACTGTTTACTAAAAACATAGGATTCTGCAAATTTACACAACAGTGGAAGAGAGTCTGGCGCCTGCCCGGTGCTGTAAGATAAAAAGAATGTTTGAAGAAAAAACAACAGTAAGAATTGTTCAAAGCTTCTATAAGTCCCAGTGAACGGCGGCCGTAACCCTGACGGTCCTAAGGTAGCAAAATTCCTTGGCAGTTAATTGCTGTCCTGCATGAATGGCGGAACGACTGCCCTACTGTCTCTGGTTATGGTCCGGTGAAATCGATTTCTCTGTGAAAATGCAGAGGTTGTTAGCGGGACGGAAAGACCCCATGCACCTTTACTATGAGCTAAGATCGTTCAATTTTACTTCTTTTCTCTGTATCAGGATCCTCCATCCCGTGATTACCTGAAAAGATTGATTGAGTCTGGGAAGAACAACTACTAATATGGATTACTGGAATATTTTCTTAGCGTGGTAGTTTGGCTGGGGCGGCAACCTCCAAAAAAGTATCGGAGGTGTTCTAAGGTCCCTCGAGTAAGTTGAATACTGCAAAAGGGGCCTGACAGGGGGCCCTACAAGGCCCCCTGGGATTTATTCTGACAGCGTGACCCGATGGATTGAGTCAGTATCAATCATCGCGCAACGGATAAAAGGTACGCTGGGGATAACAGGCTAATGCGTCTTGAGAGTCCCTATCGACGGGCGCGTTTGGCACCTCGATGTCGACTCATCACATCCTGGTTGTGAAGGGGCTTCCAAGGGTTCGTCTGTTCGCCGATTAAAGTGGTACGTGAGTTGGGTTTAGACCGCCGTGAGGCAGGTTGGTTCCTATCTGCTAACGATAAAGTCAAAATTAGCCTATGCCGTCGTACGAAAGGAGCCGGTTCAGGTAGGTTCAGGTGAGGAGTTATTATTTTATTCGCGTCTTATTGCACTTTGTGCAAAGTCAAATCAAACTTGAGTTAAAAGTACGCTCCGTAGCCTTCCCTGTTATAGTGGTAATCGCTTGATGGCCGCTACTAAGGAGACTTTTAAACCCACCAATGAAGAACACGGTGTGGTGTGTAAATTATTAAATGTTATTTGTTAAATGGTTTAAACGCTTTCAAGGAAAATTTGACTATGGTTTTCTGTGAATGCGCGCGAGATGCCTAACACATGCTAGTTTTTTTTTATTTAAAGTGCTGAGCTTAATTCTAAGTGGTGTTGGCTGAAGAAGCCAAGTTACCAACCCAGTACAAGCCCTACCCAAAGGTGGAGTACAGGGTAGTTAAGTTTTTGATAAGAAAACCCCACAGCTTAATATGATCTAGTGCACAATACACCCCCACTGGTTCCTTAAGGACCTCCAGACTGGGTAAGCCTTATTTGGCTTGTGGTCATTGTGTGCAAAATGGGAACTTGGGAACTTGAGGACATGTGGGGTTCTTTGGGGAGTAAAATTTAAGAATAACCCCCGCACACTAAAAAAAAAAGGCATAAGGGTGAGGAGATACTTTTGTGATAAGTTAAAGTTGAACTAATGACGGATCACTTCAGTTGGGGATCAGGAGAGGAGTACAGAGATGTATACTTGCCTACGACCTCTAGCCGATTTTAGCGATTGTTCGGCCACCTGGGGTTTGAAGGAGCCCCACCATCGGCAGCAGTGAGGAATATTGGTCAATGGGCGGCAGCCTGAACCAGCGCCTTCGCGAGGAGTAAAAACTTATGAAATTTTTGTTTATCTGTTAACTAATTTAATAGTAAGTAAACTTATTGTTAAATTTGAGGGTAATCTCATTAAAGGATTAAGCCGATTTCCAGCTCTATTACACAAAATGAGAACGTAGTGAGAGCCTCGGACTAATAATGTGCCAGCAGTTGCGGTAAGACATTTCCAAGGGAGCATTACAGAGCGTAGCTGAGTCTAAAAGAAAGTTAAGTATTGGGGCTGATGTATGGGGTTACCTTTTAGACCCAATAAAACGATTACTTGGGGGTTTATGGGGGGAGCGCGCATGGGTTAAAATCCACTCCGTTTTCACCCTTCCAAAGGCGAAAGCATTATTCCACTTGTAATTCTGACTTAACTTTGAAAGCATAGGAGGCGAATAGTAATCGAGACTCTAGTAGACTATGCTGTCAACCATGGGTATCGCGGGTTAACTCGCTAGTGTAGACAGAATACCCTACTCGGGAATCAATTGCAAGATCGGGGACTTAAAGAGATTGGCGGGAGCTTGTGTAAACGATGGAGTGTGTGGTTTAATTCGACAATACACGTGAAACCTTACCAGTTGGAGTCCCTTGTCATAACAGACTAGGCGTATGCACTGCATGGCTGTCGTCAGCTCGTGCCTTAAGGTGTGGTGTTAAGTTGCCAAACGAGCGAAATCCTCCAAAAAATATACTACGTAACTTTTTGGTTGGTTGAAGTCAAGTCAATATGGTCTATACAGCTGGGCTACACACGCGCTACAATGGGTGAGACAAAGGGTGCTACCGTGCGAACGAGAGCTAGTCCTCAAAAATATCCAGGTTCGGACTATTTTTTGAAAGTCAAAACTATGAAGAAGAAATCGTTAGTAATCGCAAATCAGCATGTTGCGGTGAAGAACAGCCAAGTTCTGCACACACCGCCCATCACGCTCGAGGAGGGGTCACCGTATGAAGCTTATTACAGGTTTTATAGGCCAGTAATCTAACCTAATGCGGAGGGTGTTACTTGAGCGAAGTTGACACAAGGTAGGTGTAGGGGAACCTGTTCCTGGATTAAAGAGGGACTGAACAATTGTAAAGAATACCACTAAAGGTTTAAATGGTCCTCCATATGCAGAAAGGTATTAAGCATAACTTAAGGAGTAGAAAGAGCAAATTTCAACCAAATGTACATACTTTCTGCGATGATGTATATATGGGGTTAACCCCCCAAGAAGTTAAAGACCATAGCAGGGTTTCGATTAATTTAGACTCGTGGGTTTCATTTTCGAAGCCACTCTCCTCAACTATATTCAAATTTAGTAGATTTTTAACCTCAAAGGGGGGTCACTCTGTGAAGACAGGTAGGTTAATAATGTGGGGGTTTAGGAGAAGTCTTTACCGCCCTAAACTAATTCGGTTTTCACGTGAACCCTTGAACCCACATTTAGTTTATACTCAAGGCCCCGCTACTAGGGTTTCAAAGGCTGGAAGGTCCGGGTCGTTGTACCACTGTGGCCCATTATCAACCTTTTTTAGAGAGGCTGTATCGAGTGGAGGGGTAGGTACTCTGACTCTCCTCGAGGACGCTTGGTTAGGGGTTGATTATAGGCGGCTTTTTAAGCACACCCCACCAAGTTTTAGGGCGCTGTATGACTGGGGTAACTTTACAAAGTTAGGACTTTTGGTAACGCCTGGTGGGTTGAGAATAGCTTATGCTTTGAAAACTTATTGCTATCTGGTTGCTGCAATAGATAACTACGCCGTACTCTTTACACCCTCTGGGGCCCTACTACTTGTACCCTCCTCCTCCACAGCCTATTCTCAAGTTGTTACAAAAATATCTACCAATGGGTCCTTTATCCCTAAGCTAGCTAATCAGCGCGCAGCTCGCTTAATGTTATTGCGTGGCTCTAGGCCCAAAGTTAGGGGTGTGGCAAAAAACTCATGCGACCACCCCCATGGCGGTAATACCAAAGGAATACTCCGCCCCCGCTCCCCCTGAGCTAAAACTGTTTTAAAAGCAAAACGTCACTGCGTACAAAATCACTCCTCCCCTACCAACAGTTTGCTCAGCATGTTGGATGTTTTGAAATTGGCACCATCGTGGGGGTAGAGCACGACAACGAAGGTACTATAATTCAGCCTTACGTTTTATCTATGAGGGGGTTAAGACACCCAAGGTCACACGAATGTTACGCACCACTAACTTGTGGTACCTGGTTCGCTCATTGTCTTGAGGTTTGTTCTCAAATACCTTTATGATGAGGAGGACCTGGATCACAATCATACCCCTAATGGTGGGGTGGCATATGGGGTCTTTTATCTTTACCAGAAAATTAGCCTTGTTTAAGTCTAAAGCTCAAAAAAAAAAATCCGCTAAACAAAAAACTAAGAAAATTAAGATCCGAAGGGGTAGAAAGAATAAAAAAAAAAAGCAACAACAGGTCCCCGTAGGGCGTTTTTTACGCAGAAATAAAAATAAACTAGCCTTAGATCGAGAGAAGTTGCTGAGGCAGTTTGTGTTATAGGGTGAGCTTTTGTGTTGCTGGTGTAGCTCAGTGGTAGAGCGGTGGGTTGAAAACCCATGAGCGAGAGTTCGATTCCCTCCATCGGCACTCCTCTACCCTTACGGGCTTAGTAAAGGCGGCTGTTGAGCTAGGTCTTTGCCGGTATTGGGTTTGGTGTAACTGTAGAGGCAGGGCCCTTGTGCTACCTCTACATAAAATGTTACCTAAGTCGGATGTTAGCGATGGAATGGGTGTCAATATTCGTATTCCTTACTGGTTCTGCTGTTATCCTAGCTTTGACTCTACCTGCCCAAGAGCAAAGTGAAGAGCAGACCGATAAGGCCCCATTCACACACAGGCTCCCTTGGTGGACCTTACCGTTAATTGTCTGGTTTGTTCTTTGGTTAGCAGTCGAAAGCAACACCCCAAAGTGCTATTGGACAAAATCCCAAGCTAGGCAGCGAAAGCTGAGGCGCTGGGGTTTTATCAAACCAAAAATGCCACAATATCGTTACTTTAAGATAAGGAGAGGTGATTCATATTTTCTGTACAAAAAGCCACAAATTTTTGTCGCAGAGGCTGGAGTTATCCCCTCTAACCCAGCTTGGTATTCACTGCATCTTTTTGCGGAGGAGCCAAGAGCAAACTGGCGGGAGTTTAGACGCGTTGTTGTTCAACACTCTGTTGCTAACTTAGAGGCAAAATCAAAAGCCAACGATCAGAATATCATTGCGAGAGGCTTTTGTTCGATTAGTAAGTCAGTGACTTTTAACGTAGCGCTAGAAACAGGCGTCGCTTATGTAGCTTGTGCTTACGTTTTGGCTGTCATCTTGACCGTAAATCACCACTCAGCGAATCTCGCAACGAGGTCACCCCTCTTTGCTAAGTTAGTTTCAGTCTTGACAACCACACTCTCTACGCTTCAGGCGAGTGCAATTTCTACTTATGAGTCTCGCTTATTAGTGGGCTCTGCTGTCGTTGCATTAGTCTTAGGTTCGGTGGTGGCAACAAGTTCTGACGACACTGTTGATTCAGCACTTATTGTTGTGTTAACCTTAGTGCTTAGCTCTCTCGTCTTATCTACAGTGCTCCTTTCTTTACAATTCTTTTACGCTCTCTCCTCCGTATCAGGTGGTGAGGCTTGGAGAAAAGTCAGCACATCAGATCTTTGTAATATTGTACTTTGTTTAACTAGAATTGTTCTATGCTGAGCAAGGTACCTTATTTATGATATTCAAGTTGATAGTGTTGACTTGGCTCTGCACTATACTGATATTATGTTTGACCGTTCTGCGCTCCCAGCTCACTTGAAGACTCTAAGTGCCACTTTAGACATAATCTTTGACCTACTTCAACTTATGCTTAGTTTATTTAAACTCGTTATTGCTACCTTTTTAGTTTGGTTAATCTTAGATTTGTTTGTGTTAAGGCCTATCTCTTTATTATATTCAAGGTGGGTTGCTGCGTAATACGGTCTATTAGATGATGTCGTGATTTCAAATGTTTCAATGGGGTAAAAAAAAAACCCATAAAAGCCCACTCTTTGCTCAAAGTTGGATTATTACTGCGGAGATGGGGGTGGTTTGGGTTTGAAATAACTTTGACACCTTGGCTAAGCTCATGGTTGATACCGTCCTCCCCCCCCTGGTTCAGTTTTTCGGCCCAGAGAGTTTAGTTGGTTCAACTTTGGCTGGAGTTTTAGCCCTAATTCAGAGCCTGAACCCAACCTTGGTCCCGATCCCACTCTACCTTTAAGTACGATCAAACCAGTTACTCTGGGGTGTAGCAGTTTAGGGACAGTTATTTTTGTCGGATGTTTAAGAAAGACAATAGGAAGAATACTAAGAAAGCTCTTGCTGCGCAGCGTTGGCTTATTATGGCTGAGGCTGGGATTTTTTGGGTTTATGACAACGTTAACACCTTAACAAGGGTTATGACAGATACCATCCTCCCAGCCCTAGTTGAGCTTTTTGGCCCAAAGAGTGCAATTGGTTCAGCTTTGGCTGGAATTTTGACCCTAATGCAGGACCTAAACCCAAACCTAGTCCCAATCCCACTTTACCTTTACGCCTAAGTCAGTTCATCACTATAGAGTATCGGTAATTTGAAGTATTAATTTTGGTTAGATGTTTAAAAAAGATGAGAAGAAAGCTACTCGGAGCGCCCTTGCAGCCCAACGCTGGGTTATTATGCTAGAGATGGTGGTTGTTTGGTTATGGAACAATGTCGACGCCGTAACTAAGTTTATTACTGATACCGCCCTCCCCGCCCTAGTTCAGCTATTTGGCCCAGAGAGTACGATTGGCTCAACTCTGGCCGGAGTCCTGTCTTTGATTCAGAGCTTGAATCCGACCTTAGTCCCAATCCCACTTTACCTTTACACCTAAGTCAGTTTATCACTATAGAGTATCGGTAATTTGAAGTATTAATTTTGGTTGGATGTTTAAAAAAGATGAGAAAAAAGCTACTCGGAGCGCCCTTGCCGCCCAACGCTGGGTTATTATGCTAGAGATGGTGGTTGTTTGGTTATGGAACAATGTTGACGCCGTAACTAAGTTTATGATCGATACGGTCCTCCCAGCCCTAGTTCAGCTATTTGGCCCAGAGAGTACGATTGGCTCAACTCTGGCCGGAGTCCTGTCTTTAACTCAGAGCTTGAATCCAACCTTAGTCCCAATTCCACTTTACCTATACGCCTAGGGTAATTTGCCACAAGAGGGTATAGGTAGTTAAGTACGCTTACCTTGATTGAATGTTTACAGAGGGCAACAAAAAAACCACCAAGAGCTCCCTTATTGCCCAGCGCTGGGTTATTTTGTTAGAAATGGGGGTTGTTTGGTTGTGGAATAACATCGATGCCGTGACTAAGGTTATGATCGATACAGTCCTCCCAGCCCTAGTTCAGCTGTTTGGTCCCGAGAGCACGGTCGGCTCAACCTTGGCTGGGGTTTTGTCTTTAACTCAGAGCCTGAACCCAACCTTAGTCCCAATCCCACTTTACCTTTACGCCTAAGTCGATTGATCCTACCAAAGCTCAGGGGTGTATTTATTAGCCCAGATTGGGGGTTTGAGCTCAAAACAAGCAAACATACAAAAGCCAATAACCTCCTGGCTTTGGCTCATTATAACAAAGACTAGGGTGGTTTGGATTTGGGATAACCTCGATAATTAACCAAGTCTATGACCGATACTCCCAGCCCTAGTTTAACTGTTTGGCTTAGAGAGTATTATTAGCTTAATCTTGGCTGGAGTTTTGACCTAACCCAAAGCCTGAACCCAGTCTTAGCCCCAAATCCCACCCTATCTTTAAGCGTAGGTCAGTAGGTTTTGGTACTGCGTTTGAGCTCTTATTACTACTAGCTCAGTTCGCCTAGGGTAAGTCTGAACTTAAGACTAGTTGGGTCTGTGGCAATTTAATTGATTTGGGCGGACAGCCCTCCCCAGCCTTTGATGTATTTACGAGGTCTTTAAGGCGAGGTTTGTGTGCAATGAGGTATTTAAATGATTGGTATTTTTGGATCCCCGGTAAAGGTAATAAATGCGAAAAACTCCTTCTCCAGATCAGTTCCAGGTACAGTTACTTCTAATTTTCTTCCATTTTATCCTACAGCAGGGGAGTGGGGATACCTCGCAGCTCAGAAGTTTACCAGCCACATCCACTTACCCTTAATTAGGGGAATCAGGGTTCGGTATAAAGGAAAGACAATTAGATCTGTGCGTTGTTTTAGGAAGCAAATTCTTTTCAAAGTCGGTAAATCCCACCCTGCTATGGGAAAGATTTTCACAAATGTTTATGTGAAAAAGACCAACAAGCAGCGCCTTACTGTTTGGTCTTACTCCTTAACGCTTTTACGTGAGACTGTTTACAACTTTAGAGATCAGAAATACCCCAACTTATATCACGGGAGGGGTATACGCCCAAATAGAATGAAATTGTTTTGAAAGGAGGGTAAGGTTAGTGCCTATCGTTAATGAGGGTAAGATGTTTGATAAGGCTCAAGTATCTCCAACCCAAACTCGCTCATTTATTGCTGAGGTTTTTTCAACCGGGTCTGGGTATAACATTTGTGCTTTACCTTGGTTTTTTGACCTCACTCACCTAACTTTTTGGTTTTTTTTCCTCACGTCATTCGTGTTAGGCGTGTGGCTTGTTCAGACCTTTTTTGTCTTAACTAGGTGCGGGGAGTCCCGTTTTCCGGTTAGGGAAACTAGGGGATTTAGCCGAGCCCAAACCGGTGACTCCCTTACAGCCGTTATCCCAATGTGTTGGAGTATTACTATGTTAATGCACGCAGGTGTGCACTCTTCTAATTTTGACGAGAATACCGACTCAGCAGCTGTGGGGGTTACTGTAATGGCATACCAGTGGGGGTGGAATTATTTCTTTCCTTTGGACATAATCACAACCTTCTCTCCTACAAACTGTTCCAAACTTGCCGCTGATGTTAGCAACAATGTGGATAGTATTAGCTCCTCTTTACTCTCCTTGAATAGGCCCAAGTTAACCCCTAACAGCATCTCTGGAGTTGTTAGGTCACAGAGTGGGCTTAAGGTTGAGCTAGATGAGAAATTGGTGACTCAGTTTAGGCAGTTTGGAGACCCTCTCCTACTCCCCTCACTTATTACTTGTAAGGGGGTTGGGGAGTTCTCACTAGAAGTAAAACGAAGCTCATTGCTAACTACATGCTCAAAGATGAGGGCCTTGTGTGGATTTAGAAGGCCACAGGCTGGGGTTTTTATCCCAACCCACATTCTTCCATTGTCAAATAGCTCTTACGCCCCTGCTTACCCAGCCCTACAAACTCGCCTTAATTGCACCACAACTGGAGGTAACTTCACCTCATCCTTGGGTAACCAAGCTCTCCCTGTTCCTGCGAATGAGGAAGAGCTTACCACACCGCTAACCACCTTTGAGCTCCCAGTGATAGGAACACCTCAGATCAACCCCCTCTCAACACTTCCCGCTAGTCTCAGCCTGATCTCACTACCAAGACTGGGGGAGGATGTAGATACTGAGTTCTTTAGTTCAAGCCTTACTTCGGAGTTTGGTATGACTCGTAGCCCAGTAAGCCTAGTTACTGATTTATTGCTGGTGGGTGGTCTTGTTAACAGGTTCAGAATCACCTCCGCTGTTCTATTACCCTCTGACTACCCTATTCATTTGGTTTGTGGGTCAAAGGATGTTATCCACTCTTGGGCAATTCCAGGCCTAGGAATCAAAATTGACTGTATTCCGGGATTTAATTGCCACAGGAGGGTTTTGATTCGCTGGAGAGGGTTGTTTTGGGGCCAATGTATGGAGGTTTGTGGAAGGTACCACCACTGGATGCCTATTTTGGTAAAGGTTACAAGCCTTGAGGTTTTTATCCTTTGGCTAAAGTCTTGGCTCTAAATCGGAAATAACTTCCCTTAGATGTTATATACAAAACCTCGTGGTTCAAAAAAGTCAGCGATTTGGGGCTACGGTACTGTGCGTAGTGGGCTTAGGACGTTTAAGACGTCTAAAAAAAAAAGAGCCCAGCGCCTTAGAAATTGATTAGGCAATCGTGAGCATCTTTGGTATGGTTTAGTGCGCTCAGGTACTTTATTCTCCCACTACCCTGATGAGGTGGAGAAGCCTCAACTCGAAGCACCTTCTTTTTTCTCAGGAAGTAGACTATTCTTACCTTGGGCATACCGACAAGCACTAGTTCTTTATAAAAAAACTTGAAAGACTATGTTTCCTAGGTGGTGGACAAACCTCCCCACTTTTTACGCAGTGGCTGATAGTATTTTTGCACGTAGTTTGCGTAGGCCTCGGATCGAGGAATACGGTTTTACCCTCCCCAAGCTTCACTCTAAGCTCCCCTTACTTGGAGTATGTTTCCCAGATACTGTTATAATACGCCCTCGGGTGAGGTTAAGTCGCTATGTTGGTGAGCTACCTCCCAAGTTCTTAGAAGAGCATTTAAACCACGTTTACTCTGTATTAAACGGGGGGGCTCTAGGCTTTGGTATTGCGGAGTCTCGCAAATTAAGCCCAAAGATAGACACGGTGTTATTTTTAGCTAGTTGGTACCAAAAAGATGCATCCTTTTCGGAGCAGGACCCCTTTATACGTACTGTTAAGCTTTCTGAGGAGCGTCGGGGTTTGCGCTTCCACAGCATAGGGCGTGCGTTAAAGAAAAAGGGGTGAATTCTAACAAAGCTCGGTGTGTTAACCTCACACACCAAGCACCAATTCTTCTTGACTACTAGTTTGGTGAAGGAGGACAGCTCGTCAATGACACGAGTCTGGTCCAAAGTAAACCCAAAGCTAAAAGCAGACATTTCTGTTTCAATAGCTCCAAGGTTTCACCAAGTAACTCTTTTTCGTATTACGGAGCGGGTTCTTCTTAGGCTAAATGAAGAGTTAATAGAGGCAGAGAGTGGGGGGTCTGCCCAGTGTTTACAGTTTTTGATGAGTTTAATTTTATCAAATTTAACAAACGCAACCCCTATGTTATTCATCTTTAAAACTCCATGGATGGTGAGGCGCAAGCTTTCCTTAACATCACGATCTCTCCAACGAAGTAAGTTATACCCCGAGGGGGTTGATTGTAGTTTTGGTGGGAACTTCTTTATGTCAACCTTTTTGGTTAGCATCACAAACAGGGTCCACACTATAAGAAAGCGGCTCCGAAGCCTCCCACGTCGTTCTAGAAAAAAATTGGCTAAGTTAAGGGTTGGTAGAATCTTTTTAGGCAAGGTAAAATAGCCCCTGTTGTTAGATGGGATCTTTTATTGCCAAACTCTTAAGCCTCCCATTTAACCTCATACCGCTGTTCCTTATCATGATTTGGGAACTTTGCCTCTCTTGGTCTATACTCATTGCTGTGCAGTTTGCTTGTCTTTTCATCTTATTAATTGCTGTTCGTGTTACTACAGTTCGTATGAAGTTAGAATCCTTGTCAAGGGTCCAGTGGATTTTAGGGCTTTCGTTGGTCTTATTTTGCACTGTTTGGGCCGTTTTCCCACTCGTTATTGTCTAACGCTTGGTGCTTTGTACCAAGGGGTTTTCTGCCCTTAAATGCTTTTTGCGCTGTTCAATAAGACCCCTATGCTACGCCTCACCCTTCACGGCTTATCCTACTCGCATCAATCAACCTCCCTTATTCCCATTTTTGTGCAGGCTTTGACAATGCTCCGCTCTTACATTAGGGCTGGCTGCACTAGGCTCCCTTGGAACCGCACACGTGTCAGCTCACCCACTCGCCAGTTCTTTCGACCTAACCTTAAGTCCCCCCACTCTAAGTACATTGGGTACAGAAGTACTATGGGTTTATATTGGTCTGACTCTTCTGCCTTAGACTCCTTACTTGCGGCTCTTTTTGATAGGGTTGCTTTGGGCGCAAGTGTCAGCTTAGCTGTTGTTAGCTCCCTTTCTCCCATTGAGTCTCTCTGGTCCACCGTTCTATCTACTAATGTAAACACCAACCTTAGCAATTCTCTCTTACCACTCCAAATGCATTTTATGCGTCTTAAGGAGGAAAAACACCTCGTATTGGGGTTATTTTGTTTGAGTATTATTTTGGCTTTGGGGGTTGGGTTAGTCTTCATTGTTTAGGGTCTGCTAAGTATCAAATGGTCCTTTTTAGGTTCAGCCTGTTGTGTTTTCTGTTTGTTATGAGCTTAGAGTTTGCTCATGCCTCGTCCCCTAAGCGTCTTTTTCCTGTTGTGTTAGCCATAACTCTTGTAGTTGGTGCTATCTTAGTGGAGTTGGGATTAGAGCTTTTATCGTCACTATGTCTATTAGTTTTTTGTGTAACTGTACTATTTTTATTTATTCTTACTCTTAGCCTTGAGGGGCATCACAAGGTCACAACTAGCAAGCCCAATGACGTGAAGTTTTTCCTAGCGACTGCTTTAAGCTTTGGTTTAGTTTGGTTTGGGGTCAGCTCTCTAAACCCTCGAGGTGCATGCTCTGAGTTTTTCTCTACTGGGGTGTTGGGTTGGTTTGATGTGTTGAGGGCTACAACATTACCGATGTCTTCAATGCTCTCCTTGGTGCACTTTTTATTAACACGGACATTTTGCGCAGAATTAGTTTTACTAAACGTGTTGATATTATTACTGCTAGTAACGAGTGTAGCTTACCTTTCACACATTACTAAATCCAATTTGTCCCCCATTCCAACAAAAGTCGCCACCCCCCACAATTCAAAAAAATTTTGATCAAGGGCGTCGGTATCACGCGTCAGGTAGTTTCCTTGGTCTTCTTGTTGAGTGCACGGTCAAATGATATTTAAAGAAACTTGCGTTAGTGTCGCAGATAAGTCTGGACCCTCACGTGTCCGCACAATCCATACTTATCACAAGAAAAAATATAAATTTGCCAGAGCGGGTACATACATTAAGTGCGCTGTCGAAGCTATTATGAGGTTCCCGCCCCGAATAAGGGGGAAGAGGTTTCGCCCAATAAGGCCCGGCTTCATTCTGCGCGGCTTTATGACTTGTGTTCGAGCAATGAGGTCAATTAAGGGGGTTATGAAGCAGTCTGTGTTCACAAATAGTGTAGTTTTTGTAAAAAAAAAAGGTTTTATAAAATCAAAATATGTCTTGGGTCCAGTATGCAGGCCTCGGTACTCTAGGCGATTTAGGGCAAAGTTTAACAAGCTTCTTTAGGGTGGTTTTGTGCGGGTGTGGTTCTTAAGATGTTGAGCTTAGCTGCCGGTTCACCAAACTCCGTGTCTATCAACCTTGCTACCTCAAACTTCCTTCTCGATGGGCCCCGTCGCGTTACCACCACCCCGTGCGCAACTGGGTATACTCCATTTTTTGGTAATCTATATTTAATATATCCGTGGAGCTCTTCCTCCATGGCGTGGGTTTTTAAGAGAAGTGCTGTATCGCGTGCTGGGTCATTTCATTGTTGATTTTTTTACCCTCACAAAGGTAGCATTGATGCGAAAGCAGCATCTAAGAGTCATTTTTGTGCACCCCCATTTTCTAGCTTAGGGGATGCTGGCTACCACTCTCAGATCTCAGTCCTTAAGCCAGGTTATATAAGGCTGTGGGTTGATCATAGAGTGAAGCTAAATGGGGTTATTGGGTGGAAGTACCGAAGGCAGGAGGGTCTCTCAAAGTGGGTCCTACGCGCCTCAGATAAGCGAGAAAACCGTGCCCTTGCTCCAATAGAAAATATGGGAAACTTGCGCGCTACTACGGCTTATTACTCTACCCCACTTGCCCGAAAGGATTCTAGGTACCTAAGGCGGCCACTCAAAACAGCTATTGGTGTCTCTAATTACCTATACAATTGGAACTATAAGTTGGGTCCTTAGTTTATTTAATATTTAGTGACGTGCTAGGATGTTATGGCATTACCAAGAAATTCACAAACTAAGCAAACTCCCCACTATTGGTGTATTACCTCACCTACCTTGCGAACTTCCCAAAATTAAAGACGAGAAGGATGAGACGGAGGAGGAAGAGGGTGTTGACACTTGTTTAGAAAATGTCTCTGTCCCACAACTTACTCCAATCTTTGCTTTAGGTTTGACCGAGTTTAGTGACATTGGGTTGGAGGAGGCTGTTGTTTTGTTAACCACCCCTGCACAACCCGCCCCACAAGTTAGTAGCACCGTAAGTGCCTTAGTTGGGGTATTTTTCATTTTTTGTTGTGCCTTCACCTCAACAAGCATTAAGCAAGTAAGCGCTGTATTAGGGTTAGTCCTACCTTGCGCTGGGGTTGCTGAGACTTTAATAGTTTCAGAACAAACCACCCCCAACTCCCTTTTTGATGTTGTTTTACGTTTTTTTTTGGTTTGCCTTTAGTTCCTTGGTTGAATGTTTACTGTGAACCGAAACAGATTCGTAAGGGGTGAGAGAACAAAGGTTCAATCCTTTGCCCTGAATTTTGGCCCACAACACCCCGCAGCTCACGGAATTTTGAAAATAGCTATGGTTGTTGCAGGGGAGCTGATAGTTAGAGCGGATCCCCAGTATGGTTTGTTGCACCGGGGGTCGGAAAAGTTATGTGAGTCAAGATCCTTTTCGCAGATAGTTCCGTACTTTGACCGTATGGACTATGTTGCAAATTTGTTTCAAGAGGACTCAATTGTATCTGCAATAGAGAGCCTAGACTCCCCCAAAAGACCTAGTCTTCTTACCTTAAATTTGAGGATTATGCTAAATGAGCTAAGCCGTATTATGAACCACCTTTTAACGATGTCAGCTATCTGCTTAGATCTTGGTTCAATGGGTCCAATTTTTTGGGCTTTTGAAGAAAGAGAACTGATTATGGAGTTTTTTGAGAAGTTATCGGGGGCTCGAATGCATACGGCTCTTTACCGACCCTTTCAGGTTGGGGTAGATTTTCTCTTTAAAAATACCATCTCAGATCTTCTTATTCTTGTAGAGCGTGGGTCTAGGGTTGTTGCTGGGTCCTTTTTAGCCCTTTTATCAAACAAAACCTTTAGGTCAAGGTGCGCAGGTATTGGTACTTTTTCAAAAAAAAAGATTTTTTCCTACGGAATTCAAGGGGTGATCGCTAGGGCTTGTGGGGTTAGCTTGGACTCAAGGCTGGGGTTAGGTTCACCATCTTACTCTACTTACTCCTCGCTCTCTTTTAGAACGTTTTTGGGTAAAAAAAGTGACTGCTTGGATCGCTTTGTGGTGAGAGGGCGTGAGGTCGTAGAGAGTTATAGGCTTATTCTGCAGTGCCTAACCTTGTGTACTGGGGTCGACCAGGTTAGCCTAGCTCAGCGAAAACGCTCAAAGTTTATAAGCATGGAGGGGGTGATTACTCACTTTAAAGAGACCACATATACACCACAAAATAATAGAGCTCTCGGGTGGGCTTGTGTAGAAGGCCCTAAGGGGGGCGTAGGGTCTTTTGTTCTGCATACTGGAGCTGTTTCCCCATATAGAGTTCACCTCCGCTCTCCTGTAGCTCATAACTTATTTATGTTAGGCACTGTCGCTAATGGGTACTCTTTTGCAGACTTTGTCTCTACTTTTTGCTCCATGGATGTCGTTTTGGGTGAGATTGATAGGTAAGGATTAGCTTTAAATGCTCCCAGTCCCTACTAAACACAGGTACCGCCATAGCAAACTAATTCTTTCGGCAAAATTATTGTCCCACTTCGGCCTGGCCAATCGGGCATCCTTTTTTAGCTTAGTTCGGAGACTAATGCTAATACCACGACACCATAACCTGTGCTCCGCTACTACTATTCTTTCCTTGAAGCAAAAAACCATCAAGCTGGGAGAAGGGATTCGAAAAGCTCAAAAAGCAAAGTTGTGGAACTTCTTACCCTTGTTCAAAAAAAAATTTGCCTTCAGGTATAACCTGCGTAATCGGGGAGTCAATCGTTGTTTGTTTTCAGGGGTATCAAGGGGTCTACGCTTCGGCGTTGGTCGTTTGTTTTTAATTAGGTCCGCCTCAAGGGGGGGAGACTTTAGTTTGGGCCTATCACGGTGGTAGGTCTTTTCCCGTAAGTTGAATGTTTGTGACCTTAGTTCCCTTTGGTATTATTGTTGTCTTTAGTTCCATCTTATTATTTAGGTGGTCTGCCATCGCACAGCTACGCTCCTTGGGCCTAGTTGCGACTATAGTTGAGTTTGGGTTAGTTTTGCTCTATATTCCTTGTATGACCAGCGCAGATAGTGTTATGCGCCTATCCCTATACTCCATTAATTTAGCCTCATATTTTGTCAATATAAGCTTACTCTTTGACCAAATCTCTGCCGTCTTTATTTGTATTCTGTGCTCTGCATTAATCCTTTGCTTTACGTTCCTGGCTGAGTACTTTGAATATGATGTAAACGGGAGTCAGATCGTAATGCTCTCTGTGGCCTTCTCCCAACTAGCTATGGCTTTTTTTTTAGTTGACGACTTGTTTTTAATGCTAGTTCTTTGGGAGTGAATTAGTATTGTATCTTTTTTCTTGATTCGCTTTTGGTCTATGCGCGTTACCACCTTAAAGGCAGGCTTGAAGGTGTTTTGTATTTCTCAGGGGGGGGATTTTTTTTTTATCTTGAGCGCTGCTTCAATCATTTCGATTACCCAAGTAAGTGATATTTCATTACTTTTGACCATTTCCGGGTTATTTCAATGGGACTTTTTTCCACTTTGGTCAGCCTTGATCCCGGTTACTTCTTGTTGGTCTTTTGGTCTTATTACTGCCTTGTTATTAAAGAGTGCCCAGTTGGTCTTCTTTCCTTGGCTCCTCGACGCAATGGAGGCCCCCGTTCCCATTTCAGCCCAGCTGCACTCCTCTACCCTGGTCATCATTGGTTTCTATGTTATTTTTAGGTTGTGGGGTGTGGTAGTGCTGTGGGACACGGCTTACTTAATCTTGTTAATATCTGGGTCCTTTACAGCTTTAGGAGCTAGTATTTTGGGTTTTTTTCAAACAGACGGGAAAAAGTTATTAGCTTGTTCAACAGCGGGACAACTTGGCTATGTCTTGGTTGGGTTGGGACTAAACCTCTTAACTGAGTCTCTCTTCCTTCTTTTTTTCTGCTGTACTAATAAGGCATTTACCTTTGTTTGGTTGGGGTCCTTAATGGACAGGAGGGCTGGAATCTCAGATTTTAGAAGACTTGGGTTAGGAAATTTAGCATCGGTTGAGCGCGCTGGATTATTTGTCTCTGTTGCGAACTCAACCTTCTTCCCCGGGGCTTTTGCTTTCCACGTTAAGGCGTTATTCTCGAGGGGGTTACTACAAGGTTCATCCAACCTTGAGCCCATCTGCGTCGAGTTATTAGCGCTGACGTGGTTCCTGAGCGCTTTATATTTGTTTAAGCTTTTTGCTGCTATTTTCCAAGCACCCACGAAATCTCCCCTTTCTTTGGCTTTTGTTCTTCAGCAAATCAAGGACCCTAGACGTTTAGCAACATTTTTGGCTCAGATTTTTATTATGGGTGTATTGGTAGCCTTCTCAGTTTTTTCTATCTTTGGCCTTAACGCTGCCGTAGACTTCTGCTTAGACATTTTTTGGTTTTAGTGGGTAGATAGTAAGATGTTGCCAAGCTGGGTATTGTTGTTTTGAAATAAGCATACCGGTAAGCTAACAGCTGACCGGTATGACCCACTTGTTTCAGACCAAGCCGGCTTTATGGCTGACATCTTTGTAACCTATAAGGCGGAGATACTTAGCTACTTAACGTTCCATTACTATGCCTACGGTATACTTACCTCACTTCCTTGTGCCCTCTTTGCTTTTTTTATTTTTAATTTTTTTTTCCGTTGGACTAGTGCTGAGCGTATTCAATGGATTATGGGATTACCTGGTAGAGGTTTTGCGGTTATTGTGCTTGTGTTTGTCTCTATGGCGGTGACTCTTTACTATACGCACCTTAATTTTCTTGCTATCTCTGGGGAGCTCGCGCAGTTAACAGAGCTGGCAACAAAGTCGTATACGGAAGTATACAACTTTATGTCCGCCCATCGTCTACACGTTGATACTCGCCACCAGCGTTTAATTGAACGAAATTCCATTCGTGTAGACAAAAGAGAAGGACGAAGGGCGGAGGCTAGTTTACGTAAACACCAGCATCGTATTGTAAATAGTTGGGCAGACTTTAAAGAGTTAAGTTGATTTCGTCTTCGCGATAAATACAGGAGCTGGTCAGCAGGCCATAAAAAACTCCGCGATGGGGTTGACCAGATTAAAGCTAAAACGACCCCAAATAACAAGCATATGGATATGTTTTTTTTTGCTCGTAAGTTTTGCGACCGTGGTTTGTTCGGTCCTAAGCGTAAAGATACCTTAGCCTTTTTAACTGATTATGCAGCTAGATCTACTCTAGGCGAGGATTGGTGCAAAGCAAAGCCAGGAGCAGAGCTGTGTAAGACGAAATCCCCCGAGAAAGAAGACAAGTAGTCTCGCAGAATTTTAGTTTAGATGGTCTTGTGCGCACTTTCGACGTTTTTTTCTATTATGTTTGTTATTGTTCTAGAGGAGGTCAAAAACCTCGAGGCACACCAGGACCCTTTTGTATTTGCTGAGTTTCTTTTGTTATTTATGGGTATTTGTTTAGCCTTCCTAACGATGGCTATCTACTATAATATACGCTTTGCTGTGTTTTTTTTTGGGTCTTTATCGGCCCAAAATCGTAAAAAGTGAGTTGATGCTTACTTGTGGTATGGTTCAAAGAGGACTATGCTGCGCACAAATCAAGTTGTGATGTTTGTTATGCTTATGTATATGCACCTTATGACTAGGATTTATAATGTTTTCCATACGTGTTTTTGTCTTTGAGCTCAGTTGCTAACGCAACAGGAGAGATACTTTTATAGGCTTAAGAGTGCTGTACGGCAGGCTTGTCAGGACTTGCCCGGTCTTCCTATAAAAAAGAAAACAGAGTTGGCTCCCTTTGAGCTTCCTGATGCTAACCCAAATATCAATGATGATTGGTTAGAGAAAACTTTTGGTAAGGTAAGGATTGCAGGTATGACTGATAAGAATAAGGTAAAAATAATTGGTGACTACTTTTACCAAGGTCGTTTTTCTTTATCTTGGCTTTATAGGGAGAATTCTTTCCCCGGGGCTGAGTTTTTTCTATTGATTACAGGGCTTGTCATTTTAATTAGTGTGTTGTCTGGGAAGTTTTTTTGATTTTTTTGGAACGGTGCCGACTTGGATCGAAAGGGTGAAAGAGACGTTCATTACTTTTTCGTAGACAGGAAGGGTGCAACCCCATACAGCAGAAGGTATAGTCGACCATTTACGTTGAAGAATGGTAAGATTGTGACCATCATCCCCTCGGATTATAGGTGGGCCTTGAAAGGGTATCGTGCACATATCCGAGTATCTGCAAACGCTTTGGCAGACAGTTGGCAGTGATGGGCTGACCTTAGCCCTGATGAGTTGGTTTTGGTTCAGCGAGCACAGCTCCGTATGTTAGAGTTTGAGCGGCGTAATGATCGAAATTGACTTCGTCTAAGGATAAGGCTGTCCGAGTTGGCGTGGTGTTACGACTATGACTGAGATCGGGCCGGAACTCACGCCCTCTACAAAGCTAGAAATACGCCCCACCTCGGAACTCGTGCAACCTTATTACAGTTCAACCCTCTTGAGCTTACCCCTGAAGAAGATACTGAGTTAGCGCATAGGGATCCTTGGCAAGACTTTGAGGAAGAGGTGAAGAAGCGTGGAGAGCAAGATTGGGCAGAAATGAAAGAACGTGAGAGAGTGCATAGGGTGAGGTACTTAAAGCACAAAATAAGAATGGCAGAGCTGATGTGGAGGTTTGGTTATACTTTTGTAGGTTGTGATACTAGGCGAAACCCACGAGCCTATAGGGAGACCCCTCCTTTTATTAAGGAAGATGTGTTACTTAGTGAGTCATTGGCTAAGAGGAAGGGTTTAGGTTTTGTGAGGTTTGAGGGTAATGATCGGTTCTGGACTTATTGGGAGAGGGTTGGTCTTGCCAAGTTTGGCAGCGTCAGCGAAGGGAACATCTATTGGTATGAGACTGAGGAATCACTGGCTGTTCTTAAGGAGGATTTACATGACGATTGCTTCCCAGCATGGTCATGGCGAACCGCTAATTCGACCCCCCCTAAAGATACTATAAAGTTTAAAAGACCCCAATACAAAAAAAAAGCTAAGCTTAGCCTTATCGCCTCCATCAAGCAAAGGATTGTCAGCCTGGCGTATTATTTCGGATTTGGTCGTATTAAGCAGTTGTTCACTTGGAAGGGTCTGTCAAGGCTTTGGTCAAAACGAGTTGCTGGTCAACATCGTAAACCGCGCCCAATTAAGCGGGCCCTTAAGAGAAGCAACCCCCTGCCTACTCTTAAAGATAGGTTACATCGCCTTAAGTCGCGCTTTAAGTGAAGACTTAGTTATCTTAAGTGAGGTGTGGGGCACTCTTATTGGGTGGCTCGGGTTATTGTTGGACTGGAAAAATTCGACGATGATCATTGGGATGACTCTCCTGAAAGTTCTAAGGTTTGGTGAATAAGGCTTAGAGATTGGTTACAAAAGCCTTGGCTGTACACACGAATTAAAATATGACTGCGAAAGCCGTGATTTTATACTAGAATTATGAATCGAATTAGGGCACTCCCCCTTGTCATCTGGGTTACTAAATGAAAAAATAAAATTAGTAGTTGATTTGGGAGGAAGTAAATTAGATGTTTTTTCTTCGCTCTTTGTATTATACTCACCTAGCCCCCCTGAAGGAAGCGTCCACAATAGGGCGCGCTTGAGCCCTTGTGCGTTTTTTGAGTTGGGGTGTTTTTGTTACGTTGGGGTATCGGTGGGCACATGAGCTTCAGCTACTACCATTCTTTTTCAGCTTTTGGCGAATCAGGGATTGTGTGATACTTATCTCCCTGCTATGCTCTTTTTTTGTTTTAGTGAGCCCCAAGGTAAATAGGATTAAACCTATGTTAGCCCCAACTACCCTATACTTCATTTCATGCTTTCTTATTATGGTAGTAACGTTTTCTGCACTTGGACACGTACCAAATGCTTTATTTTTTTTGTTCTTTTTGTGTTTTTCTTTTGCTTTTTTTTTTGTTCGTAGCTCCCTCCGCAGGTCAGCTCACTCACCTTCCATTTTAGTTAACAATGCTTCCCTATTTATGTTAGCGTTAGTGTTGGTCGTATTTTGCTTAATTTGGTCTAACCTTTTGGTCTTTGTTATCTGCTTAGAGCTTTTATCTTTGATAATAGTTTTGGGTTTGATCTTAGCCTCCTCTGATTCACGAATCTCTGCTGTCTGCTCGATGATTTGGGCCTCTGTGGCGTCTAGCTTTTTACTAGTATTTACTCTGTGCTTACTCCTAACCTCTGTTCCAGCCATCGAGGCTTTAATTGGTTTTACCTTTAGTGGCTTGTCGGCTGGGGGGGTCAGCGTGCGTATTGCGCTTAACCTGCTGTTTATCTTATCCTTATTTTTAAAGTTGGGTGTTCAACCTTTCGGGTTTTGGTTGGTAGACTTTTATAGGCTGCAGAGCCTAGATCAGTTGGCTTTCTATGTGGTTGGGTTATACCCTATAAAGTTAGTACTAGTCGCCTTCATCATAGCAACTATCCCCTTCAGTGGTATAGTAGTACACAGCGCAGCGACCTTGTTAGGTTTAATTGCAGTTTGTGCCTTATCTCTAAGCCTCTTTAGCTACGGAAGATCTGTCCCTGTTATCTTAGCACTTAGTACCTCAGTAACTGCACTGTTGGTTGTCTTTTCAAGTATTGCGCTTTGTCAATTTGGTTAAAGGGGCTCCGCTAATAGTATTTGTGACCGCATTAAAGTGCCTCTCATTTGCTATCACATCATTGTCTCTTGGGGGCTGCGCACTAGGAGTTGGGTTAATCTTTGCTGCATTATTAAGGGCCGAGGCTTATTGTCCCGACAGCTCAGGTTCCCTATTTGGTCGCGCAATGACTGGATTCGCTTTGGTTGAGTCCTTTATGTTCATGGTGATTGGAGTATTTGGGTTAATCTTTTTGCTATAGTGTCCATTTGGATGGTTTCTCTTTACTCTACCTTAACCTTGCTCGAGTATTTGGTACCTTATTGTTTATTTTTGACGATATTTGTATCCCTTTTACTTTGCGTGGGTAGTAACAACCTAAAAAACTCCCTGGTTGGTTTAAGCCCACAAGCCCTTAGGTGGTGTTTAGTGGTTTTGGCTCTTGTTACTGGTCTTCCACCTTCCCCCTTGTTTTTTTTGAAGTTAAGACTCTTGGCTACTATAACTAGCTTTTTTGGCATAACCCCAGCTATTGTTGTTCTGCTATACCTTTTAGTCCTTTGGTTTTATGTTGGTTTTGGGGTATTGCATTCTCTGGGAGCATCGACCAACTTAGCTAGTAAGGTAAGCCAGGCTGGGAGGGTTAGTGAGGTTTCGGCCCTCTCTTGCTTAGCGGTGGCTGTGTTTATGTCTATTTTTATGTGCTTATGTTTTACGGATTTAGCTCTGCTCTTGTAGTGGGTATTTGGCAAGTGATAAGATGTTAACTGAGTTCCTTTTGGTTGTTTTTAGTGTTTTTTGTTTACAGCTAATTTGCTCCAGTACTGCTGTGGGGTCAGCGACCAGAAGTGTTATTTTTTTGGGAATCCATGTTGCCCTGAGTTTAGTCTTTTTGAGCGGGTCTGGTGGTTTGATTGGGTTAGTTTTTTTCATTTCCAGTCTATGGGTTTTAATTGTTCTTTTTTGTGGAGCTGAGAGTAGGGATAATGAGCGAGCTAGTCTGCTCCAATTCCTTTCTCTTGCCGTGATGTTGGTGGGTTGGATCCTGGTTTCGACATCAAGTTTTTTTTTAATTGTTTTTAGCTTTGAGTTAATGACCTTAGGCGCTCTTACTATGTTGCGCCTAACTACTAAGGGGGAGAGGGGTGAAGAGGCTCTTCTTGAGATGTATTTTTGGGCCCTTATGGGTAGCTTTTTTTTATTATTATCTTTATCAAACTTTATAATAAATGCGCAACCTGCTGCCTCGAGTCAGCTCTTAACGTCTATATTTGCCTTGAGCGGTTTCGCGATTAAGGTCCCCCTGTGGCCCTTTGCTTCGTGGCTGCTGAAGGCTCATGTAGAGGCTTCGACAGAGTTTTCAATCTTTTTAAGTGGTTTCCTTGTAAAGTTTGGTGTTTTGGGTCTGTACCGCCTCGATACTGTATGTTTTGCAAACCTTCTTAGCCCTGTCGTCTCTCTTTGCTCAGTGATGGGTCTAATGGATGCAACTTGGAGGATGCTGGCACAGGTTGATCTTAAAAGAATTATTGCCCTGCTCACTATAGTCGAGACAAATTGACTTACCCTGTGCCTCTTCAGTAATTCAACACTGGTTCAAAGTGTTGGACTTTCGTTAATAGTTGTACATGTTTTTACTACAACGCTAGAATTCACCTTGGTTGAAATTTTGTACCGACGTTTTAACTCTAGGTCCATTGTGGAGCTTATCGGTGTTTCTCAGTCATGCCCAACGCTTGGTCTTTTGTGTTGGGGTGTGTGCTTAACTTCAATTGGCTTGCCCGGGTCTTCTATCTTTGTGTTGAAGTTTCTCTTTCTTGTAGGGTTTAGTCAGTTATCTTTGGGCCTAACAGTTGTTATTTCTTTCTTAATGCTGGTGATAATCCCATGCTTTTTGGTTAGGGTTTTTTCGTGTATCGTGAGCGGCCAAGCGCGAAGACAGAGCTTTGACATCACAAGCAAAGAGTGCCTGTTTTGCCTAATTGCGTTTGGGTTAAGTTTCGTGATTGGCTTCATTCCTTTATTGTTTGTGTGCTAAGTTGCTTATGCCCTATAAGGTCACATTAGTCTGATTGTAGGATGGGACTAGATTGGCTATCTTTGCGACTATTGACGTTGGTAAGCTGGTTGAGGGTTGGATCAATTTGGCCCCTAAGTTTTGGATTAGCATGCTGTGCGGTGGAGATGATCCACTCTGCAATGTCTCGGTACGATATAGAGAGGTTTGGTTTTTTATTTCGCCCGGCCCCTAAACATACTGACCTTATTATTGTCTCTGGTACCCTAACAGTCAAGATGGCTCCTTATTTTCAGCGGCTGCATAGGTCTATGCCTAGGCCCCAATGGGTAGTTTCTATGGGGTCTTGTGCAAATGGCGGGGGTTATTACCACCACTCGTACTCTGTTGTAAAGGGTTGCGATAGGTTAGTCCCTGTAGACATTTATGTCCCAGGATGCCCCCCATGTGCCGAGGGGTTAATCTTTGGGGTCATGCAGTTGCAAAATAAGGTATCTCAGTTTGTTCCAGAGCTATAAATAGCGTTACTTAGTTGAATGTTATCGTTTGATTTTGTTGTGGCGAGTGTTGCGTGTACTCAGCCTTTAATAATTGGACTGTTAGCCTTTATTGGTTTTGGTAGGGTGACTGCCTGGACCACAGTATACCAATCACTAACAGGGCTCCGCTCCTCCATAACTAACTTTAGGGTTTATGAGTGCGCTACTGCAACTAGGTTAAATAATCTAGTTAGTTTTAATTTTGCCTTCTTTTCTGTTATAGTTACCTTTTTAATTTATGATGTTGATCTTGTGTTTTTTGCGTCAGAGCTTATTTTAATTTCCGGCTCTGGTCCCCTGGAGCTGATTGTTTTGACCCTTTTACTGTTCCTTTTGGTTTTTGGTCTAGTCTTAGAGTTAAGAGTAAATAACTTTAATTGGAGATTGTCCTAAGCTAGAAGTCAGATGATGCATCTGGGGGAGGTATAGGTGTAAAGGTAGGAATTATAACACCCTATATGTGAGGCACCTTGAGTGACCGGATCACGAGCCGAGGGGTATCACCGCTCGGTCTTCTTAGTACTCAATCATAAGCAAAAATATGTGTGAATACTTTGTGCACCAAGACTCCAAACCCAGGGAGATTTTGGTGTAAAATACGACGGAGTTTCTCTGAGTAGGGAGGGGGTAAGCTGTGTTTACTCCCGATCTAATGCCACCGGACGCCGTGGGTCCGAATAGGTGCTAGTAAAGCAGATAATGTTTCGAGAGTTTATACTTACCCAACTCTGTGAAGCGAAACATCGTATTAGCACAGCATAAAAATCAATAGATGAGGAGGTAGTAGCGGTGAGCGAGGCCTTGAACCCTATATCGTTTGGATGTTTTTACAAGGCGACCGCCTTGCCTTAGCTGGGCTGGCCAAACCCATTGGGTCTGGAGGTGGTGTTAGTTTTTATTAGAGCTTTGGTGGTTTCTCACCGACCCAAGATCTCAGCCTATTAAGATGAGAGATCAGGTCCAAGTTAGGGCCATAGCTTATGTGAAGAGGCGACGTGCAGAAAGAATTAGGTGACGAACAACTTGAGTAACTCTACGATTATATTACTACAAGCACATACGACCTAAGCTTATAGAAAAAAAATCCCAAATATACTCTTTTTATTATTGGGTTAGGTTTCGTATGTACGTACGGTGATTTGAGGCAGAAAAAAAATGTAGACAAATTAAACGTCGGACTCGTCGTTTTTTTAAGAGAATCTATAAAAGATACCTCTTATTTGTTGATTGGGGTATCGTTTTCGAGAAGTTAGGTCCTGCAGTACATAGGGCCCTTGTAGAGGATTGTGTATTTTTTTGGGGAGAACTTGTGCATGCTCTCAGATCAACGGTTGTGTTTATGAGTCACGATTTCCCCATCCTACTAAGCTCTTTATTGGATTTTATAGAGCCCTTTCTTAGGGAGGTACCTGCCGATTTGCCTCACAAAGTAAATAGGGCGTTTATTGGTAGGCGCAATAGGAGGGCGAAGGTCTCTGCACGTTCTTTTTTCCCTCATCTTCGAAAAGCTGAGATAAGACATGCCGAGAAGATGGTTAGGTACAGCAGGGGTAAGGTGAACCTATCACACCTTGGCCCCAGTGATCTTATTTTTTGCCTTCGTAAGATGGAGGGGTTTAAGCTTTTTCTTAAAAAACAAGAACGTATGCGCATTTTGCTTTATGTGATTTTAGAACTTGCAGCTTATAGGAGGGTTGAGGAGCGGCGCTTTAAAAAGTATATAATGCCACATGTTGGGTGTGGGCATATGTGAGGTTTGCGGACTGACTTTATGAAGTGATCTAAACGGATGCCGTTGGTTCTAGCCAGGCGAGTTGAGAAACCAGAGGGCTGGTTTTCTTCTCGAATTGACTCCCTAATACGCCAAGCTTGGGCATGGGGTGGTCGGGTTTACAGAGGGGCTAACTTACCCTTCTCATTGTTTCGAAGCTACGTACGTCGTTCTAAACCAAGGGTGGGAGTCTTTTGATTCCCCAAACTTACTCCCTTGGCTAGGTTAAATTGAATAGCTCTACAAAAACTTAATCTGCTCTCTTGGTTGCAAGTTTTTAGCCGGTCAGACTGGAGCACGCTACCAATTTTTAGCATAGCTAAGACGTTTAAGCTCCCACGAGTGCACACAACACCCAAGCGATTTAGATACTGAGTTGGAGTAAGTTATTTTTTGCGAAGGTTTTTACTTCGTGACGGTGTTCGCGTACCAAGGTGATTGCGTAGTCATTGCTATTACCAGGTAGTATTATGTTCTTACACAGCGTATGTGCACGACCAGTACGTGAAGTCTAAGCCTTATAATTTTTTTGCCCACAAGAACCTTTTTACTCTTTCGCGTTATAGAATTGCTAAAATAAAACGCCAAAGAAAAAAAATAAAACTATCATAGAGGTAAAATGTTTTTGCTCAACTTTCGTCAATTGCAGTTTTTTCACCTTTTCACCTCGCTTTTGGGGTTTGCAAGTTTGCACCTCTTAACCGAGATCTGTAAAAATGCAGAGAAGTGGAGCATAGACAGTAGCGTTGCCGGATCTGGCAAAGCTAATCAAAAGAAGACCCTAAAACCAAACAAGCTTACAGGGGGGCGGGAGCAAACAACACACCCCCAATCTAAAGATAAACCCCAACCTGCGCAACAAGAACACCCCAACAACCCAACCCAATCCAACCCAACCCAACCTAAGAAATCAACCAAGCCTAACCAACCAACCCAACCCAACCAACCAACCCAACCTAAGAAACCAACCCAACCCAACCAACCAACCCAACCCAAGAACCCAACCAACCCAACCCAACCAACCAACCAACCAACTAAGCCTAACCAACCTAAGAAACCAATCCAACAACCCAACCAACCCAACCCAACCCAACCTACGAAACTAACCCAACCCAACCAACCAACTAAGCCTAAGCAACCAACTAAACCTAAGCAACCAACCCAACAACCCAACCCAACCAACCAACCCAACCCAACCCAACCCAACCAACCAACCCAACCCAACCAACCCACCCACCCCAAGCAACCAACCCAACCTAAGCAACCAACCCAGCCTAAGCAACCAACCCAGCCTAAGCAACCAACCCAACCTAAGCAACCAACCCAACCTAAGCAACCAACCCAACCTAAGCAAC
>Ga0272440_1000493_pt1 | contig 33451 bp, 4 predicted proteins | sample SSMMMBAug17_FD_192440 | JGI IMG/M metagenome (GOLD analysis project Ga0272440, IMG submission 192440) | Marine sediment archaeal communities from Little Sippewissett salt marsh, Falmouth, MA, United States - SSM-MMB-Aug17 | ecosystem: Environmental > Aquatic > Marine > Wetlands > Sediment ... | reverse complement strand
ATGAAACACTTCTAACAAAGGAAAATGGATTTGGGTATGGTTTGAAAAAAATTGGTGGTCAGGGAGTTACATTTCAGCCAACAGACATTGTTGTAGATCAAAATTCTGGCGTTGCCATTACCAGTGGTGGTGGATACTTATATGAAAATCCATCAATACGCTATCAGCAATTTGAAGGTTATCTGATTCCTGACAACCTTCTTGCTGCGAGTTTTGATGTTCAGGAAGCTTCAAACCCCATATTGGTTGGCGGTGTTTCATATTTGCCAGAAAGAGAGCAAATCAGCCTTTTTTTGGAGCATCATCAATTAATGATAAAAGGTATTCTAAAATATTTGGGTGGCGGAGGCTTATCTTCGGAGGAAACAAGTCGGCTGTCAGATTTAGAAGAAATGGGCTGTAAATTATCGACGTTTCAAGAATCCATTCGCATATTTCCAGTTGAAGAAACCGAAGAAGATGTTTCAAGAAAACGATTGTATGTTGCCTGCCTAAACGGAGGTGTCGCTCGCTTGAATCTGGATGAGCAAAATGGTCTTCACCTTTTATCCCAAATTCTGGATAATAAAGATTCTGATCCGAATCGTTCTGATTTTCTAGACGATGGCTCAGCATGGCACACAACAGACATATGCAAGCATGGTGAGATCGTATTTACTTCACGAGTGGAAATAGGTTTTGCAATCCCTCCATTTATCCCATGCACAAATAATCCAGCCCCATTAATGTCCAGAGTGGTCGACCGTTTAACATTTAAAGAGCCTAATGATCCCATGTACTTGAATGCTTACAAAGATATTGGCGGCAATTTTATTAAAATCAGAAATAACTGGCTTTATACCGGTGGAAAAAGAGAAGGCAAGATGTGGTTAATTCAAGATAAATGTCAATTCGGACGTCTCTTTACCAGTACAAGACCTGGTACAAGAAAGGAAGAATGGATTCAAACTATCAATATATATGATAATGCCCTGTCCCGAGAATATCGTGTGAATGACAATATTTATGATATTGAATCCTATGGCGATTATCTGATTGCGGCTTTGGGTGATTCTGGATTTGATATTTTTCATAAAGAACGCGATAGTGAACGCGTTACTGTACAGATTGATTCAATCCTTCAAAATAATGGTGGAAAATGTGTGCGATTAAAACGATTGGGTAACCTTCTGTTTGCTTCACAGAAAACCGGTGGCATTGTTGTGGCAAATTTAAATGATCCAATGAACCCTCATATTATTTCTGCGGGTAATATTGAAAATATAGAATCCATTGATATTTATAAAGATCGCCTTTTAGCGGTTTCAAGCACACAGGGGGTAATGGCATTTCAATTGCCAGGTTCTTTTGTAATCCATACTTCAGTGGATGAAAATGAATACATCGCAGAAAACGAATCTTATATTGTTACTTTTAATGAGCCTGTTACATTGCAGTCTGTCAAGAATAATACAACAGTCTATCAAACAGGCACATTCGATCCCATTCCCTTTTCTTTGGCATCAACCCAAAAAGAAGAACAGTTTGCCATAAACTTTGAGCGCCAACCCGGAATATCATACGAGATTCGCATTCAAGATGTCAGCAATATTCGCAGTAGTAACATGTGGGCACCCTTTATTGGTCATGTACGTGCAGCGTCAAAGGGGTGCCTTCGTCCGCATATCACATCGATTGAAAATGAAGAATTTCACAGAAATGACATTAAAGACATTGTGATTACTGGAAATAATTTTAGAAATCATGACGACCTGAAAGTATTTATTGATACATACGACATTCATCCTCAATGGATAAGTTCCTATACATTGGTTGTGAGTAAAAATGATATTCAAAAACTGCCACTTCATCCTGGAGAACATTCACTACGCATATCAGATGGAGAGCTATCAACCGGCCGATCCGGCGCAATAATCATTGGCGCGGATTTGGATCTTGTCAATTTTGAACTGAAACCAAAATCAGGCTCCATTCTTGGTGGAAAATATGTAAATATCACTTCCGATGCGCAGGCGATCTTTCCTGGTTCACACGTTATATTACGCTCAAATGGAATCGAGCTAAAAACAGGCATGTTTAAAACCGATATTGATAAATATGATCTTTGGGATGATGTCATTAGCATGACGAAATTTCGTTTCAAACTTCCTGGCGTTATTCTGCCTGGACTTTATGATGTTTATCTTGAAATGGCGGGAAAAGAAATTTTCATTGATCGCTTTTCCTACCTCATGGACATGGGACGAAGCATAGACCTACCCAATTATCCACCCATGAAAATTGGCAGTGCGCAGGTGGTGGATAACATTCTATATGTTGGTGTAAAAGAGGGAAAACATGCATCACGCACCAATCGATTTTTGATGACATCCGGCCTGGAAATTTATGATATTTCCATATGGGATCGGCCCATCCGAATATCTCAAACCCTTACAGATAAAGCCGTTACAGGCCTTGTGACCTGGGATAACATCATATATCTGGCCAGTGGTGAATCAGGACTTTTGGTTGTCAGTATTCATGATCCTGAAAATCCACATGTACTGATGAATTTTCCTGTCCCAGGAAATCTTGCAACAGATGTGGCATTAAACAAAAATAAAAAATTATTGGCCATGTCTGTGGCCAATGTTAAGGATGGCGGAGGATATATTCGCTTTTTTGAAATGGATGACCCAGAATTGAACTCACCATTGACCTGCTCAACCATAAACATAACTTCTGGATGGCCCATTGATATTCAATGGCAATCAGACAGACTCTTTGTATTGCTTCAACAAACAAACAAATTGTCTTTGGCTGTTTTTTATTTGGAAAATGGAGAATGGCATGAGGAACAATTCTCAATAGATCGTGGAAATTTGACGGATTCGCAGATTTTTACTGATGCTTCATTCAATGTGGCCTATGGACAAATTGTTGTCAGCACAGACAAGGAATACCTGATTCTTAAAGAAAATGAAAGTCAACCCTATTCAACGATTTATTGGCAAACGATTGATCCCAAGTGTACAGAAATTTTCTTTAATCAAGGCGCAATATTTAGAGCAGACAATGAAGGTATTATCGATACGCCTACACCAGAACTGGTGGTTACCCACTTTGATCCAGAACCTGGCTCTGAAATAACACACTCAGAAAACATCCGAATTCAATTTAATCAGTTGATCAATACAGAAACCGCTCATTTATCTGAAGCCATTCGCCTCACAGATAATGCAGGGATTGCATGTGATGCCAATGATTACACCTTGATTGGCATTAACACGCTTGCAGGTGCTTTTGTGGATATTGTTTTTACAGACAACTTTTCATATTCAGGAACAATTAACGTATTCATTGATCGGTCATTAAAAGATCTGGATGGTCATGACATGGTTCAATCAGTGAATGCCGATTTCACTGTGATAAAAGGGGAACGTCCCCAAATCGACAGAATCCAACGCCAGACAGAACAAGGCATTGGTAAACACTATTTTCACTGTGATGGCACTGAAAAGGCAATTATATATGGAAAAGGATTTGGATCTTCGATTGATGAGATTGTTGTTCGCATAGGAGATAAAACACCTCAGATTTTGATGTTAACAGATCAATCCATTCAGATTGAGATGCCTGATTTTAATTTAAGCCTTCAAACAACAACCATTCCTGTTTCTGTGAGTAGAAAAGGTGTTACTGCAACATTGAATGGTGCCATTGTTGTACAACCCAGTGTCATCTTGCAAGATATTTATCCAGACAATGGCCTTCCACAAGGGGGCAATACTATTCACTTGTATGGCATGGGCTTTCATCATGATCTCACCATCACAGTAGGATCAGTCTCAACAGTTGATTTTCAATTGCTAAACAGCAATCATATTAAACTACGTGCACCAGCAGGTGTTTTTGGATATGCAGACATTGCAGTTGAAAGCCGAATGTTCCCAGGTGGCATCAGTAGATTACCTTCTGCTTATTTTTATGCCGCCAGGGAAACAGGGTCTGTTGAAATTCCTGAAAAAAAGAATTCTGCCGGGGTGACATCGATACTTGTCCATGACCAAATCCTATATGCATTAACTGGTGGAAGTTATCAAACCATTAATCGAAAAGGACAGACAGGTGAAACATTCACACAAAAAACCGGTCAATTGATTCTGGCAGATATATCTGACCCAGTAAAACCTGAAATTATTTTAAAAGAAGAAGCAAATCTAAAACAGCCATATTTTATATCAAAATCTATCGATCCAAATGGTTTCTGTGATCTTGCCTTGTCAGACAATCATTTATATCTGATTGGTGGACGCTATCTATTTGATATGGACATCACCTTGCCTGCAGATCCTATTCTTATGGCACAAAAGACTTTTTCTGTAAAAACAAATGATATTATTGTTGATCATGGGATCGTATATGTTTCAACAGATAAAAATATTCATATTTTTAAGAATATTGAAAATAATTTTCGAGAAATATATAGCATATCCTCTGGGCACCTGTCAGGTATTCCCAATCAAATGACGATACAGAATCATCTGCTGTGGGTAACACTGCCTGATGTATCCAAAATAGTTGCCATTGAATGTCACAGTGGACAATACCAAATTTCAAATACCATTGACTGTGTAGATATCTATGGTCAATCTTTTATCCCATCACATTTAACCGTTCATGAAGCTTTATTATTGGTTTCAGGCGGACAATCCGGAAACGTTGTGGCTTATGCCATACGACCGGGGAATGACTCTATTGCTGCGGGGCAGCTTTCCTTGACCTATCTATCATCATCTGGAAATATCAATGCTGGACAGATTATGGTTCAGGGGCATTTGCTCTATGTTGCTGCAGGTCCTGGTGATATCCAGATATTTGATATCAGTTCATGGTTAAATGGAAAATTTGTCAATACGATTTCCTTGAATAATTATTTTAGTGTGACAGGTTCCATATCGACTTTTGATCTGGGTAGAAATGCCATTTATGGTGGCTCAACCTTTGTTTATGTCAATAAAGAACCTGCTGAAAATCCAATTGAAGATAATACTACACCTACAGGCTTAGGCGGAGATATCAATACGTTTGTGGAAAACCGCTTGCGAATTACTGAAATATCCCCAGTTCCAGGAAGTTTTATATCGGAAAATGCGCCAATAGAAATTCAGTTAAATCGAATATTGAGTTCGATCACCTTTGATGCTCTGGGAGATAACTGGGTTACCATTCAAAAAACAGATAAAACGCAATCATATGTCACAGGGCAATTATCCACTCAAATCAATAATACAGGTACTCGGATAATATTTCGCCCCAAAAATCCATTTGAAGCAAATAAAGAATTTCGTTTGAATATTTCATCTCAAATAACAGATATTCAGGGGCAGCAATTAAGTGATGATTACAGTTTCCGATTCTATACTGAAAAAGGAAATATGCCTATTATTGAAGAAATCAGACCGGCCATTGGAAGCTGGCGAGGGGGTGATAAAGTAACCATTTATGGTAGAAATTTTGATCAGAATACACAAGTCACCATTGCGGGTATGAATATTACATCCGATAATATGTTGAGGTATTCCAACAATCAGTTAATTTTCTATTTACCAAGCTTAACAACAAAGCCTGATACCAATCGCCTGGTTGGTTTTTCAGTTGCCAATGGACAGCTCCAATCATTTAAACCCGCTCAATTTTTATATGTTACAGATCCAAAAATTACATCCATTGGACAGTATTACCCAAGTTCAAACCAATTGAATAGCAATGACAGGATATTGTTTTACAATGATGGAGAATTCATTGGCATTTTTGGTGATGGCCTATCCACATCAACCATTGTAACAATCAATGAAAAACCTGCACAAGAGGTTGTTTTGGTTGACTCTCAAAAACTATATTTTCGTTCGCCTGATAACACCATTGGACAATTGACAATTCGCCTGAGCAATATGAAAGATGGATCAGATGCTGTCTCAAATACAAGTATGGCAATTGTATTTCAACCCAATTTGCAAATAACCCAAAGAATCGACTATTTTGATCGCTATGAAGACTTAATGGTTATGGCTTGGAGACAAAATGAATCTAATAACAATTATACAATTAAAATTTTATCAACCCATGATGGCTTGATTCCAGTTCCTTTATCTCAATGGATGATCAACAAGCCAATCCACAGTCTATCCATGAGTGGTTCTTTTGTTATGGTTTGTGCAGGAAAAAAACATGACCTATATGTGTATGATATTCGAAATGTGTATGAACCTGTGTTGATGAAAAAAATTTCCAATCCATATGAAACGCATCACAACAAACTTTTTATTTTTGGAGAAACGTTCATTTCTCAAGACACTCAATCAGTTTATGCTGGTAGTATTTATGGTGAAGGATGGGAAAAGATTACAGAAGACAATCAAAATCTTATGGATACTGCTATTGACAATCAATATCTATTTATTCTGTTCGATAATAACCTGGAGATTCGATTGTTGACCAATTTATCAGAAGTTGAACACTATCAGCCAAAAATTTCATCTCCAAAATATTTAAATACGAATACGCAACGTCTGGTCATATGGGGTGACAAAACGTTGGAGATTCTATGCACAGGATCATCACCATTCTTTTCGTTAGGGAGTCATACGTTTAATGGAAATATCCGTTCAGTCTCAGTAAATGGAGAACTGCTTGCTGTTTCCAATACCAATACAATTGGTTTGTATGATATTTCTGATGCGCAGCCATTATCAGGTTTGGCTTTGACTTCTGTTGGGACAGTCTTAGCCAATTCAGACCAGCATCCATTAAACCTGAATTTTTATAAAAACATACTTGAGTGGCGAATACCTTACCGGAATATACACTATTATTACAATATTGAAATTCCTTTAAACAACATCACAACAGTAAAACCTGAAAACTATCTTGCCTCTGAAACTGATATCATTGCCCTTTATGTAAGCGGTGCATACAACAATTGGGATCGTGTTGTTTTGGATATTCAAACCCCCCAACAGAATATTATGGCAGGTGATACGTTTTTATTGGGAAATGCACTTGAATTTAAACCCATTGGCAGTCAGTATGCGTTAGATTCAACCTATCGCATTTCATTGTTTAATCCAGTAGAAAACGCCATTGATGGCGGTAATGTGATTGTTGATATTCCCTGGTTTGTTTCTACACCAACTGATTTTAATAAGCTTCCCCTGACCCTCAGACAGTTATCCCCACAGCTTGCGGTAACCAGTCAAAAGACAGGTTTTACAATTACTGGCACCCGGCTTACTCTGGCAGAAAGTTTATCATTAAATGGATTGACTTTATCTACTGACCAATGGACACTTAAGGATGATGGCACACAACTATTTTTTGAAGCACAAATAGATGAGCCTGGTATCTTCTCGTTAAGTATTATGTATGGCCAAGACGTTCAGACAATTCCTGCGGCATTAATGGTTGTTGCGCCGATGTCCATTACAGGTGTTGAAACAAAAGGGCAAGATAATTCCTTTCAGGTCGGTGAGAGTGGAAAAACAGAGGTGAAAATATATGGAAAAGGCCTGACCGGTTCCATTGATATTCATTTTTTCGAGGCAAATGCAGGTTTTAAACCTGACCTCAACAATCTCATTTCAGATACGACCTTAACACAAGAAGGAATCGTATTTACTGCACCATCAGCGATTCCTGGAAAACCATACACAGTTGTTGCCATTCGAAAAGCCAGCATGGAACAGGTCGGTGCGCCTTCATTACTTTATGGTGTGGATGATATTCATCCGTCTGTTATGTCGATTCAGCCATTATCCTATGGACAGCCAGTTATATTGACATTTGATGAAAACATTACAGCAAAAGGTTTTACAGTCACCTGCATTTATTCTGATAACAGCAACAGGTTGGATGAAAATTTATCAGATCGATTTGATTTCGTGCAATCAAACAATATGCTTACCCTGATGCCCAAAAAAGGTTTTTCTCTATCCAACAATAATAAATACATTTTATCGGTATATGGCATAAAAGATGGAAGTGGTAATCTTGTAAATAATAAATCCATATCATCAAAAAGCTATCAAATCCTTGAAGGCAACTATATTCAAACCTTTACAGCCAATGATACGTTACCTCCGAACAACTTAACCTTTGTGTTAGATTCTCAGACATCCATATCGTCCCTAACGCTCACCAGTGGGAGGAAATATCGCTTTATTCCTGGAGCAAATGATAACATGACGGCCCTATCTGCTATTTATTTTGAATTAAGAATATCCACTGATTATGGTAAAACATTTGGAACACCCAAAGGTCTGAATAAGGAGTACTTTGAAGAAATAATTTATGGAAGGATGGATCGCATTTACTTTATGCTTAAAGCAATAGATAAAAAGGGTAATTTTTCAGAAAAAATATTTGAGGCCGCAGTTGTACAACCTCAAATACAGGTCGATTTATTTTACATAGATCCTATACCTGCTGAACAACTGACCCTTTCTGATGTTTGTTTTCAGGTATCCGGAGATACAGATCTGATAGATAAAGGAAGAATGAGTATTGAATATTATTATTTTGATGTATCTCCTGTCGAAATCTCTGATAATATAAAAAAATTGTGTGTTTCTTATTTAAATCCTGAAGTTGCCCAGGTATCGGAACGATCAATACCGGTTCAATTGGATATTGCGTTTAATATTGATACAACAGGCGATGATGTGTATGATTTTACAGCGACAAATGCTTATACAGTCACGACAGATATAACACCACCATCAATTGAAATCATTTCTCCTGAAAATGGCACAGCCATCCCCATAAATGAAAACATTCCTGTATATATTTATGCGTTTGACCGTTTTGGCATTGATCGAATTGAATATCAAATAAATCAATCAGATTGGCAGCAATTAGAGGGTTCTCACCAATTAAATCTCAAGGCTGAAAATGAACTCCCCATTACCATTCAAGCCAGAGCATTTGACAAATACCAGAATGAATCAAGCATTGATCAAATAACAGTTCAACCTTATCATGGCAGTAACCCAGCCCCATCACTGAACATTTTATCGCCTGACAATGGAAAAACATTTAAAAGCGCTGAGCTGATAACACTTGAAATAGAAATGAAACAAATTACCACAGCCACTATTGAACTGTTAATGGGGGGCGATGTATATCATCCTTTAAATCCTGAGCCAATGACGATCACTCGAACAATTGATGGACCAGAACGATTGCTTTGTGACATCCATTTGCCATTTGTGAACTTAAACATGGCAGTTATTTTACAGGCAAAGTCAAATGGTCTATCAGATTATATTATTTTTCATCTGAATCACGATTCTGTTATCGATGACTTGCCTGTCATTCAAATAATGCCACATGATGAGCAAGAAATGCCTCATAATATTATTTTAAGTGGTACACAATTTCAAATAAAGGCCTCTCCATCTGAAGAAATGACAGACTTTTCAAACACATCTCAATTGACAATAATAGATGCCGGGAATTTTGTTCAAAATCAAGCCATGAACAGTCAAGCAACCACGTTATCAGCATCTGGGGAAAGTGGTGCTATGAAGATTCATTGGTGCTTAAATGATCGATCTGGCAATTCTCGAACAGGTGAACGCACACTCACCAAGCAATTATACCTTGGCAATAATAAACAACTCATTTTTCAACCGGAGTCACCAGATATATTCATCAGTGATGCGGTTTATATTCCAAACCAGTCAGAAAATGGGGACACATTTATCTGGATAGAAAACCAATTACCTTGCGGTTATTACTTGACTGATTTCAGTGGGGTAAGATTATATACATCAACAACAGGGTCATTATCAGACTTAAAATTCACAGGTTCAGGACTGGCTGCGCTTGAAAAACAAGGGGGTAAAAGATACCTGATGTTCTGGCCGCTTCAACAAAATACCTTCGGTACAGGCAAACGAACGCAAATAACAGGTGAATGGATTGGCGGCGATGGCAATATGTTGTATGTGCAGCATGGTTCATTGATTAATGCATATTATTACCAGTCAGAAACATTTATTCCTGTTGCAGGATTGAACATTGTGGATGCCATCGATTTTGCTGTGGAAAACAACCATTTATTTGTATTAACCACTACTGGCATTTATGTGTGTCAACCAGAATTTTCTCCTTATGCGCATTTGAAACAACAATTCTTTGCCATGCCGGATATGAAGCATATCAACGCTCATGGAAGCAATTTATATACATTCAATGATACACAACTGATTGTTTATGAATATAATGATGATGGGCTAACGCAAATTCAGGAGCTCTTGATTCAACAGGGCCTTGATACCATAACAATTGATCATAAAAAAATATGGGTATTAACAAAGCAATCTCCCAAATGGCACATATATGAAAATGGAAAGTGTGTGGGTTATTATCCAACATGCCAACAACTTGTTTTTGGGTCATCAATTCTTTTGGAACATTTGGAGAACAGCTTTTACGCCCAAAATATTATTGAACCGGATCGACAGGAATCAGAACCATTGCCCCCCACATTGGTTGAAGATACTTTAACAGATCTGGCAGGAAATAATATTGATGGGTTTACAGCTGTAGCCATCTATCAGCCATCAAACAACCAATATTTTACAGAGGGTGATAACCTGAAAATAACATATAATGCAACGCCTCACCAAGAGTTGGAATTTAGGTTTGTTGAATATTGCTTGTTTGATTATAACAATACACTACTGGATAGGATATTTTCAGGTTCTAAAAGTGGTCAAATCAGTGTGTCTTTGCCACCTATAAATGAAAAACAAAACCTTACCATTCGCATACGAGCATATTATGGTAATGATTATCAATACAGCCAATCTGAAAGATTAATTCAAGTTTACCCTGAACTTCGGCGGCCAGACATTCAACTTACAACCATTCCCCAAAAAATTATGGCTAAATCACAGTTGTCGTTTCAAATGAATCTATCACAATCAGATCACATTCATTCGTTTATCGGCGTTTATGATGACAACCATCAATTATTGGCATCAGATAAGATGCAGATAAATATGACAGTGCCAGACACAATTCATCAATTAAACATTCAGGCATCATTGGCTGATGGTCTTGGTAATACGAATACCGTCAATCACACCATTGAGGTCATTTATCCATTTGCACCTCATTTATTGGAAAATAATCTGTCCTATCAGGCTTGCTTATCCGATGTTGGCAATCTGTGGTACTCAAAAGGAAGAATATTATACGATCATGATAATAGGCCGGTTACTGTTATGAATGATGATATTTTGGCCCTGGCGCATTATGGATATCGCTTGATGATCGCTGTACAAAATGAAGGTATCGTTTTAGTGGATCCAAATGATTCATTTACCATATTGGGTTATATCAATATTTCTGGGAATATAAGCCTCTTATCTCCCATTGGCAGCCAGATGATTGCTGTTGTGGATAACACTATCAGATGTTTTTCATTATCCAATAATGCCATTACAGAAATAGCAAAGTCCATTTCAGTAACAGGAGACATCATATCGATTGAATCCAGAGTTGATCAATGGCTGATACTGACTAACAAACAAGTCATAATGGTGAATAAAGATTTTGGTATAACAAAACGTATTTCCAAAAAATTCATAGCGATGGCCCAAACGCAGAATTATTTATTTTTCAGTACACTCTCTGGAAAAATACAAATATATTCTTCAAACCTATCTTTTCAAACAGAAGTGACTGATGCGTATGCAGAAAAACTCTTTGTTTTACAAGGGGATTTGCTTGGCCTTTCAAATAATTCATCTGACCACCAACTCATTGTTATAGATATTCGTACCCCATTACAACCGGAATTAATTGGCAGATTTGATCTGAGCACCGGAAATTCAATTGATCAGGCGATTATGAAGAATGGAAAAATATGGATCGGTGGCGCAGATGGAAAAATTATCAGTCTGGATCGTTACCCTCAAGAACCCAGGTTGGTTTATAAACCGAAAAAAAATCTGGGACAAATATTGGATACAACGATCAGGGAAAAACAATACATTGCAGCTGCAAGCGGTTATGGCGCTATTTTTATTCATCAGAAATCTGATGGTACATGGGAGGAAAGCCCTTATCCATCACCATTCAGCACAGCGATTTATCGGGTTGAAACAAACAGGGAAAAAATCTATTTTCTGGAAACAGATAATAAACGCCTGGTTTCTTTCAACTCAGTATGGCAACAAACTCTAATTACAGGTCAACCATTCAATCTTCTGGCGTTAACCAACGATTACATTGCAACAACAGCCGGACCAATCTTCTATTATAAACATATCAATACTTCAAATTTTCTATCAGAAGAAATATTATCTGGAAGTATTATTTCAGGGCTTGCAGCAACAGGTCAATGCTTTTGGATAAGCCTGGATAACAAAATTGTTCATTTCAATCCCACAAATGGACTCGTAAAACCAACAGAACTAACAGGTGCTGTTCATCTGATGGCCAGTGATAGCCAATACCTGTTTTATGCTATTGATTCAAATCTTTACAGACTTAATTTGGATAGTGGACAACTTGATGAAATTAATATTAAAATCGATTCAAATATCAGTGATTTATATTTAGAAACAGGTGCTTTATGGGTAGCAGCTGGAACAAAGTTGTTTCAGCTTGATATTTACCAGGAAAATCCTATTTCTCAAATATTGGAAACTGACAACAAAATTACCACCCTGTCTGTTAAAGATAACAGATTATTTGCAGGATTTGGTGAAAATGGATTTTCAATTTATGAATTGTCTTACAATAACATGCGTTCATCTGCAGCCATGTATGATCCCATTAGTGGAACAGTATATGACTATGATGAAACCATTGTGATGAATCTGATGGACGCCAGTGGTATTCATGCGGTTCGTTACAAAATTAATGATCGCGTGGTTGCCACCTTAACCCATGAACCTTTTGAAGCACATGTTCATGTTCCCTGGCAAATACTGAATGGACAGACCTTTCATATTTCTTCTGAGATTGAAACAGTTTGGGGGAATACTGCAACATCCACAAAATATGGTGCCATCTTGCGTGGAAAAGAAAAACCATCAAATGCAGCATCTTTTAAATCAACTGTCTTGATTACCAGCTTATATTTACCACATCCGATTGAAATTAAAGCCTTTGTCACAGGAAGTACTCATGAAATTGAACAGGTTGAATATTATCATGCAGACAATAACATTGGACCATTTGAGTATATTGGAAGGCATTCAGGCCCAGAATATATAATCAAACGTGATCTTTCAAATAATGGTTTCATTAAAGTCAAGGCCATTGATGTTTTTGGTAATACAGTAGAATCTGAAACAATTCAATATACACGGATTGCGGACAAGAACCCTCCAAATATAGAAGAAATAAGCTTATATCGTTTGCAAAATGATGAATTTGTTAAAATTCAAAAACCTGTTGCCGGAAATCCATATCGAATATGTGCAAGTTTCGATGACCCTGAAACAGGTGTGAAACAGGCATTTCTTAATCGCAATGGGCTTCTTGTTGGAGCAGCATTTTCAAATAGTACAATCTGTTATGACGATACCATTATGAATATAAATGATAATGTCCAATATACATTAACTGTATTTAACCATAGTGGACAAAGCGCAAACCAGCTGAAAACGATTTCTGTGGCAGGAGACGAAAATCCTTTTATCAGGGATTTTAATGTCAAAACGCACATTCGAGAACAGACTGAATTCAATGTTGCCATTGAGGTTTCAGATGATGTCGCGGTTGTTCAATCCCAGGTTGTATGGCAGGGAATTACACAAACATATAATTTTTCAGGTAAATATTTAACTGAAAAACATACCTTCACCATAAAAGATCATCATGAAATTGATGTTGAACAAGCAGAAGATATTATGCTTGTCGTTGTTGACAATCGTGGAAATCAAACAAGATTATCCAAATCTACCACCATTGTACCAGATCAAATACCGGAATTATCCAAATTGTCCATCTCTGTGCCTGCCAGAGGATATTATCATTCATCTGTAAAGCTGGCCATGTATCGAATCGATCAAACAGATGATGGCAGCGTCAATCAGCTTCACGTTGATATTTTTGATGTGACCGATGGTAAGGATGAAGTCATTTTTTCAAGCAAAGGCCAGCCTTCTTTATTTACAACCCTTGTGATGCCTGGATCAGGGGATGTGATGCAGTTTAAGGTTCGTATTACTGATGGATTGGATCAATCCTCTGAAACAGATATTAAAACGATTCAACTAATGAATCTTCCAAATACGATTCAATTCCTGGTTGATGACATCGGCACATTCAATAATGAATTGGCATATGTTGGCAAATCCACTCAATTGAAAATACAAGTGTTTGATAGTGCAGGGCAACCTCTGGCAAATCAGCCTATTATTTGGGGAATATATTCTTCAGACAACACGACCCATTTACCTGAAGCAGGAACAGGCATGACACAAATTAATGGACAATCGGACTGGGCATTTGATGTACAACATAAAGCAGGCACTTACCAAATCAAAGCCCATGTTAAAGGATTTGATACTGTTTCAGCAGTTCACCATATTGATATATTACCCGGAGAAATGGACCATTTCGCAATTGATCATATATTGCCTGCCAAAGCTGGAGAATTTCTGGCATTGACCATATATGCACAAGATTTGGCCAATAATATGATTCCATTATCTGAGCTACCTGAAATAAGTCTGCAAATTGATGAACCAGGATTTCACTTTAACTTTGCCACCCATGTGTCTGTTGAACCAGTTGAAAATGATCAGGGACAATTTGGTGAATTGGCAACAATCGATTTGGCAGGAGGTAAAGCTTGTATTATCATTGCCTCAAACAATATTACCGGTCAATATTTCGCATTTCCTGGCAACACAGATAATAATGACTATCCCATTTACTACGATCACGACAATTTATCTCAAACACCATCGATTAATATACAAAGCCTGCCACTTCAAGTGGTGCATTCAGAACCTTTTCAAATAAAGGCCATCGCGACTGACAAAACAAATTCATCAATTGGTCGCATGAATATTCTTGAAGTAACTGAAACACAACATATTCGCCTGATCATGTCAGATGCATTTGGCAATACAGTCACTTCTCTGAACCATTCGAATTCATTAATAAAATTAGACATAATTGGCAATGCGGAATTTAATCCACAAATTGATCAAGAACTTCCGATGAACCAGGGGATTCTTAATTTCGGCGTAACCAGTTCAATGCCCGAATCTATCACAATATCGACTCAATCACTCCAGCCTGTACTGCAAGACCAGGGTAGGCAGATCGCTTTAACTTTTCATAAGTTGCTGCCAGCCTTCGAAAAAGCCAACTTTGAAGTTGCAGAAAACAATATACGTTGTCCTCTTCGTATTACTTTTACAGAACCGGTTGTCAGTCACACAGGGGAGAATCTGTTGACATTGACAACAAACGATTCAATAGTACATGGTGAAATCAGTATCGACAACAATCTGGTTCACTTCATCCCAGAGGAAGATATTCTATTGAATCACGCATATACCATCGATACAACAGATTCTTCGTTAACAGGAACAGTCAGCAATGTACAGGTTTTAACCCAAACAAAGGCAATTTTTAGTCCACTGTTCGCTATTGCTGTGCCAGAAGAACCCACACCATATTTTCTGGTAGAAAACAAACATGAACTTAACATCCTGTATGGCGAAAATATAAATAAAAACAGTTTTTCAGATGGTATTGTCAAATTTTATAGTGACACGACCTTGTTGCAACAAAGTAATTTTTCGTGGAATGACGAAACCTTTATAACACCATCTTTTTCAGAGTCCGAATATACCAATGATACTTTGTTATGGGTAACAATAAATGGTACCTTACTATCGAATCCTGTACACTCAGCCAATAAAATATCTGCATGGATCTTATTCAATGAAAATGATTTTGACAAGGATGGATGGCGCAACAAGTTTGAAGTTGATAATGGACTTGATCCAACAATCAATGACTTGAATAGTGATCCTGATGGTGATGGACTCACCAATGCAAATGAAATTCAGTACAATACCTATCCAAATATTTCAGATTCAGATAATGATGGACTTTTGGATGGTGAAGAAATTTTTGTGTATCAAACGAATCCATTAAATCCAGATTCTGATAAGGATGGCCTTTATGATGGACTTGAAGTGAAAACCAATAATGATCCATTAGATCCTTCAGGTATAGATATCAAGAGTGTTGTAACCAATATATCTATTGAACCTTCACAAATGGCACAATACTATATCGAAGATACAGAAATAAACTTCTCAGTAAGTGTTTTTGTAACAATATCAGTTGATGGAAAAATTTATGAAATTGATGCAACATCCTTTAATTTTGGAATTATCTTTAGCAGTACAAACGATAGTGTTGCAAATTATATCACTCAAACTACCTTTCGTGTCAATTCATATGGAAAAGCTGATTTGAGAGCAAACCTGGGTACACAAACTGCCACCTGTAAGTTAGATGTTTTTCCAGACGAAACTTTCAAAAAAGCCAGGCTAATGCCATTAAAACGTCCGCAAACCCTACAAGCTGGTGCAGATTATGGTGAACTGTTCATAGAAATTACTGATAATAAATATATCTATCCCAAGAGTCTGGTCATAGATGATGTGGCTTTGCCATTATTGGGTTTACCTGGGTTAGCATCAACTCAGGAAGCAAGCACGCATGCACCTTCTGCAAGACCTCATGACTATCCTGTTTATGGTGAAGTGGTTTCAGGTTGGAATATTTACCATGCACCACCACTTCAAACCATAAGCGGAGACATTACAGAATCAGGCAATGGCAGTGTTTATTCACATACCTTTGAAGTATCACAACCCGGTATTTATGAAATGAAAATAACACAGGCCAGTTTTGATACAGAAATTCACCTGCTTTCGATCAATGGAAAAAAAGATCTGACCGACATCATTGCATCTAATGATGATGACAGCGACAGCAGTCTATCAGCAATCTGGAAACATCTTGATCCAGGTCTATATGTGCTCGAAGTAGGTGGATTTCCATTTAGTCTAGAAAATGCTGTTTTGGGCCAAAATACTTCCAATGAATATGGAAGCTTTACATTGTCTGTTTCATCAACCGCTCAGCCAATAATATTGAAAATTTGCTATCCCAAAGGTATTCCTGATACTGTTCAGGGAAATATTGAGATAAAACTGGGAGCAAATACCAATAATACACCTGATGCCAACGTAACGATAACTGTTCCGGTTGAACAAGATACACCACCACAAGTGACAATTCCCATTACAAATCCCATAGAATTGCATGTGGGTGAAATTTTGGATTTACCTGTCAGTCTAACTGATAAGGCATATAATACCATTGGTATTCAATATCATCTGGATGGCACGCCACTGACCCAAGCATATAAGGCACCATATCCCGTCTTGACCCCCCGCAAACAAATCAATGGAAAATACCATATGATTGAAAGTCAGAAACAATACCTGGAACGAACATTTGCAGAATTACCTCAGGATGCATATCCAGACAATAGCGATCAGATCATTCGAATGGAATGGACCCCTTTTATTATTGATATCGAGCATGCAGGATACTATCAGTTAAACATTGATCATTCATTACCTGTTATAGGATCCATATTCATGCTGACCAATGATTTTCAAATTTTCTGGCCAGATAATGACCCAATGTCAAATATATTATTCAACCCTGAAAATGAATTCTTCCTGAGTGCAGGACGTCACCTTTTGATGCTAGGTTTTGGTGCCATCTTTGATACAAATTTGAAAGATGATATTTTGCCGAAAAGCCTGGAACAAATAGCCACAGAGCCTTACCTCTGCGATGGATGTTTCAATTATCCGGCATCATTTTCCATTGAACTGATTGACAACCAACTGATTCAAAAACAATCAACATATCCTGAACTTACCATTGATAATGATCACCTGTTCAGTTATCAAATTATTAAACAAAATGATGATGGCAGTGCATTGATGAATCCAACCTATATCTCATTTTCGATTCATGAGGCCGCAACATATTGCATTGATTTTACAGATGAAATAGATAGCTTTACAGGAATTATCTATCAAAACAAAGGTAATGGCCCATTGATTGATCTTGTTGGTCAATTCTCTGACAGGCACAAAAGTATCAACCTTGCACCAGGAGACTACACGATCGACCTGGGAATAGCTACTGATCACAACACATTTGTAGATCGACAACTGGCGTCATATTATTGTTGGGGATGCCGTCAGGAAAATGCCATATTTAAACTTCGCCTGAACAAATGTTCCAGTAGATTTACTATGGATGATAATTCATACTTCATTCGTTATTATGGAATAACCACTGCTGAACGTTTGCGAACCTATGAACGTAATGTTCGTGCTTATCTCTTAAAGGAAAAAGATATTGGAAACCATACACTAAGTGTTTATGTCCATGAAAATACCGAAAAAGGGATTGAGATTTCCCAGGCAGCACAATTCTCTCTGACAGTACTACCTGTTTCAGATGATTCATCAGCAATTCCAGCAATCACAGCAGAATCTCCTCAAAATAACCCCATATATGTATTGGATTCTATGAATAATCAGAATCCCATTGTCATTAAAGCGTGGGCATCGCCGTCCATTGAGTCCATTGAATGGACCAATCAACCCATGCTGGCAGAATATCACATGTATTCCATTGATGGGGCATATTTCTCGTTAAAAGGTGAAGCGGCATATGTTTCTATTCTAAATGAAAAATTGAATCATCTGACATTCCAGGTACGATCTTCTACTGGAAACAATCAAATTCATATTCCGGTTGATATCGCGACAGATCCTTTTCCTTCTGCCAGTATCACTTCCCCTAATAAAACCTATAATTTGATTCCAGGGCAATCAAAAATTCTAAATATTCGTCTGACTGATTCAGGCAAAAATATAATGGCCGTGGGAGTGGTTTTGATGGATAAATCATATCATTTAGATAGTTATTATATTTATCCAGGGCAAAAAAATCTTGTGACGCAATTATTTGATCAGTCTGTTGTGTTATCCCACTACCTGTTCAGTGATATTTCAAATGAATACGTCAATGACATTTTACGTTTTCAAGCATGGCATAACCATCAACAAAATTTTGATATCAGATTACCAATTTCTGTTCCACTGCATGTCAATGCAAATGACTATGATTTAAGAATTATATCTCTGGATAGTGATGGCCATTTGTCCATTTCTCAACCATATGAAGCAGAAATTTTACAGGGAGGAGAATAACGCGATGCCTAATATCATATGCCTAATTGTTATTACATTGATTTTTCAAGGATGCCATGATCAAACATCGAACAATAAACAATCAGCAGATGGAAACACACTGGCGATCATTGATGAACGTCCTGTTTTAAAAAAAGAATTTAATGCATATTTGAAGTTTAAACGTATTTTAAACAAAGATATCAATCGTCAAAAACAACATTTTGATCAGTACCTGCACCGGGAAGCACTGGCTGATGCCATCGAGAAATCAAATATTCTGGACAAAGACTTGATAAATGCTGAGTTGAATGAGTTTCGTAAGGAAATGCTGATCAGTCGTTATTTTGAAAGCGTGTTAGCCAACCAGATAACTGATGCTGATATTCAACAATATTATCAGAAACATGCCAAAACATTTGATCTAAAAAAAGCGCATGCAGCCCACATTCTGATTCGAACCCATAAAAAAATGTCGGATATTGAAAAAAAATCACACCTAACAATTGCGCATGAAGTTTATTCCAAAATTCGTGCAGGAAAGAATTTTGCCGACATGGCCAGGCAATATTCAGAAGATCAGATTTCTGGAAAAAAAGGGGGTGATTTGGGATGGATAAAGGCAGGCAGTATTGATAAACAATTTTCAGAAACACTGTTTTCCCTTAAGCCTGATGAAATATCCAGCCCAATTGAAACGCCCTTTGGTTATCATATTATTAAACTCCTGGATAAAGTGCGAACTGTCAGACAACCGCTTGATGCTGTCGCAGGAGATATTCGATATCGACTCAGGCGTGATGTAAAACAGAAGGAAATGGAACGATTGATATCAGCAGTACGTGTTATCAATCAATGGAAAGGGGAATAATGATAAGAAAAATGAACCAATTTATTTTATACCATACTATCTTTCTATGCATAATATTATTGTCATTTACAGCATGCAAGGATTCTTCTCATAATAATTCTCAAAAATTACTTGATAAACCTGTTCATGCAACAGAAAAATTAGAAGCAAAACAGGCAAAGGCAATAAAAGAAAGCAGCCCAGAAAAAAAAGAACCATCCATTACTCTGGAAGGTGACGACATTATTCTTGCGCGTGTTAATGATACGACCATCAGTCAATATGATTTGGATCAAAGTATACAGGATATGTTTGATCCAGAAACCATTCGAAAAATTGATAAAAAAGAACAAAACAAAATACTGGAAAGTTTAGTCAAAAGCCGTGCCATTGCCCATGCATTTGAAAAAATCATGACACCTGAAGATCGTGCAGTTGTAGATAAGAAAGTCAAAAGTTATCGTGAACAATTGCTGGTAAAAATGTATCTGGTGCGCAAAACAAATCCAGAACCTGTGACATTGAAAATGGTTAAAGATTATTATGATGCCCATCCGGAAAAGTTTGGGGGGAAAACCATTCGCGTTTATGAGATGATTGGCAGTCAGAAAAAAATTACTTCAAGTGAGCGAGATTCATTCATTACTGTATTAAAAAACGCTGATAACCACCAAAATTGGAAAAAATGGGTTCAGGATCTTCAACAAAAACAATATTCGGTTTTTTATAGAAGCGGTGAATCACTTGAATTTCTGCATAAAAAATTGCAAGAGATCATAAAATCCTTAAAAAAAGATAAACCTTCGCAAATGGCTTTTGTTCAGGACAGACTATATTTGATCAGAATTGCCAGCGAGAGGAACGAACCACCACGCCCTTTGGAAGAAGTGAGTGTTGAAATTCGGAAATCACTTGTGCCAATGCAATTGAAGAAATCAATACAAAAGGCATCTCAGCAAATTATGGAAAAAACATCAATTAGCAGGATATACAACCATCAACAGAATTAAATAAAATATCTTATTGAGGGACATTAACAAATGCAAGTATTAAAAAATCAACGCCTGAAACATATCGTTGCTGTAATAATTATCATCGTCATCCAAAACAATTGTGGTGGTGGTGGCGGAGGATCTTCTCCTCAACAGCCATCACAACCAGAAACATTGTTATACGAAGAGAGTTTTGACAGCGTTAATCCCACTTTTGATATTCCGCAAGATTCTTTATGGGCTTTTGTTGAAGGAAAAAATGAAGGTGATAATTATAGTGGAAATTTTCATTTAAGTAACCGATTGAATAGCATTGCTGACGATAATTATGGTGAAGACACCATTCAAGCAATGATGCGTCCACGAATAACAATTCAGGATCATATTAATAATCCCACGCTTTCTTTTTGGTATAAACTGAACCTTAACCATCCCAATGAAAGAATTTTTATTGATATCCATTTTTTTGATCAACAAACCAATCATCCATACCTTGATCGAAGTGTGATCATTTTAAAGCAATCGGATAATACCAATGATTATCAATGGAAATCATATGATTTGAATAAGTATAAAGGATATAAAGTTTCAGTCGCTTTTCGAGAGTCAGGAAATGATTCAGGACAAACCGGTAGTTGTTCCATTGATGACTTAAGGATTACAGACCTGGAAATGACAGATAGCAATAACAATAATATCCCTGATGACTACGAACAGGGACTGAACGCTAACAAACTCCCATATTTAAAAAATGTTAACCTTATCACAACACCTGAGCAAAATGAAGTGATTATAAAATGGTCACCGCTTGAGGATATGGATCAAACTGATGGATACAATATTTATAGAGGAACATCTGGCCAACAAGCTGCAAAGTTGAATTCAGCGATAATAGATTCCGATGTTTCAGCTTATACAGATTCTACAGTAGTTGAAAATAATAGTTATTATTATTACGTAGTTGCGGTTTCATCTCAAGGCGAGGAAGGCTATCCATCAAAAAACGTCAATGTCAAATTATATGAAAACACGCCACCAAGCATTTCTGATATTTCTAAGACCATTGAAGAAGATGAATCATGCTTTTTTACCAAAAAAGAATTTATGGACGTTTTTGAAGATGTAGACCAGGACGAACTTCAAAAAATTATGATTATCAGTCTTCCTGAACATGGCAATCTACTAATGCACTCAAATGCTGTAAATGTGGGCGATGAAGTTCTATATGAGCAAATTCCACATTTACAATTCGTACCAGAAAAAAACTGGAATGGCCAATCTTCTTTTTTCTGGAAAGCTGTTGACGCTTTCAATGATACAAGTGAAAAGGCAAATGTGATTATTCATATTAAATCTGTTGAAGATCCTCCTGAAATCTCTAAAATCCCTGACCAGACTATGCAAGAAGATGCTTCATTAGATGATGTATCATTTTTGCTAAATGATCCAGATACCCCAATTTCTGAAATCACTGTTTTTGTTGAATCCTCAAATAAAGTGTTACTTCCTGATGATCGCATCATCATTAAAGGAAACAGCAATAATCGCACGATAGCTATTACGCCAGTGATGAATCAATCTGGCACAACCACAATTCGTCTTTTGGTATCCGATGAAACAAGGCAAATAAATGAAAACTTCAATCTGACAGTTACTGCTGTTGCAGATCCGCCAAAACTAACGACTGTTGAATCTATATCTGGATTTTCAGGCACCTGGATTCCCTTACTTATTGAAGAACCAAAACTGACTGACACTGATGGCTCTGAAGTTTTTGGACTGGTTAAAATTGAAAATGTCCCCGTTCAAGCCGTTTTATCCAGTGGTGATTATGATACTGAAACCGGTTTGTGGATCCTTGAAGCCAGTCAGCTATCACTTTTGTCCATTATGCCAAAAGAAGGTTATGGTAATGACTTTGTCGTTTCGGTTCATATTGAATCTATTGAAACCAGTAATAATGATACATTTACCAGTACACGCAATATAAGGGTTATCGTAAATAATGAGGTGTCAACCAATCCTCAAATCAAGATTTCAAATTCGATTTTTCAATCTGATGGTCAATTTCAGGTGTATAAAAATATATTCCCATGTAAAATTGAAGGATCATATGACAAGATAGAAGCAAATTTGGTTGTTAAAGCAGTTTCAGGCAATAAAATTATCGAAGCTAATGCAACAAATGGTTTTTTTTCACTCTTTATCCCTGATTCCGGCCTGTGGGAAATTCAATTACTGAAATCTTCAGGAGAAATTATCAATAAAACAAAACTTGAAATTTTCCAGGATTTTGCTCCTCCTGTATTAAAAATTGAAGGCGAACCTACTCGTACAGTTGACTTTGATTTTATTCAAATTAGTGGGATGGCTTTGGATTATACCTCTGGGGTAGATGTTGTTTTTGTTCAATCAGATCGTTACCCGGATGTCCAATTTAACGCAATGATCAATGAGCGTGACACATTTTCTGCCGAAATCCCATTAAAGAATCAGATGAATCTTTTGCGCATTACAGCCAGAGATATCATGGCCAATGAAGTCAACAAAACAATTACAGTTAATGTGTCAGTAGCTGAATTACCGAGAATTACTATTTTAACACCAGAGAATGGTGCTGTGTTTAAAGATGATCGTATTGATGTTTCTGGAATGGTGAGATCCAGCTTACCGCCGGATCAGATTCGACTTCATTTACAGGATCAAGTTATTTTTGCTCAAGGGAGTGATGGCAATTATACCTTTGCCTTTCATCAGGTGCAGTTATTAAAAACCGGGGTAAATCAGTTAACTGTCACTGCTGAAATGGTTCATGGCGAAGTACAGGGGCAAACATCAGTTCTTTATGATCCCAACCAAACAGAAGAAGATATCGTAAAGCCGCAAATTGAATTGCTCCAACCGCGATCTGAAACAATAATAAATGAATTTCCACTATTGGTAAGTGGTGTCGCAACAAGCGAAAATGGGATTAAAGAAATTTTTATCAATAACCAGGAAGCCGATTGTGTTGGAAAAGGTTCATCAGAAGTTTCATTTGATTTATTGTTTTCTGCTTCAATTAAGCCAGTCATTCCAATAGAAATAATTGCCATTGATTCACTCAATATCAGCAATACCCTTTTGATAGAAATTCAATATGATGCCACACCACCAGTGATTCAATTAGAAAACACTTTAATTCAAGAACTGCCGGTGATCAACAATGTCAATGAAAGCCCATATCCGCTATCATTGATACTCACAGAAAGTCATCTGGCTGGCTTTTCTGTCAATGGAAATAATGCCGGTGTATTACCTGGAAGTGATGAAAGTACCTGGTTATATGAAGCAAGATTGGAATTGGTTAGAGATGAAACACGATATGTTCAATTGGATGTATGGGATATTCCGGGAAACCGCACCAGTATGGAGTTGGCCTTTAAATTAGATACACATGTTGACCTGAATATCATCAAACCAGAAGCCCAGCATATATTTCAAACTGCAGATGATCGCATTTCAATAGATATACAGGTTGAAGCTTCAGGACTGAAAAGTGATGATACGCTATATGCAATGATTGATAATGGTACACCAATCCAATTGGAAAGATTGGGCTCAATTGCAAATTCATCAATTTCAATCACAGCAAGCCAGGGAACCTATGAGCTGATCATTTATGGACAGGATTCAAAAGGAATTGAATTTGTAAAACAACGATGTCAATTTACAATTGAAAACACAAGCAATATTCCACTGACAGTTGATCGCCAGGTACCTGGCAACAATGAAATAAACGTTGAACCCAATGAATTCATCGCTTTTTATTTTAATCGGTCTTTTGATCCGGAAAAATTGACAATTACAGTCCTTGAAACTGCGCATGGGGAAATTTATACATCTACTAAACAAGGTGTCAATTTTACTGAAATGAATAATACAGAACTGGTTGAAATTCATCGCGAGAATCAACCCGTCCCCGGTGGTTTGTCTTATTTTCCAGAAAATACAATGGCTGCATTTTATCCCCAAAGGGATTATGCTTATGGTGGGGATATTTATATAACAATCTCATATAACAAAGAAAAAAATGTCATTTGGCGCTCAAGCTTTCAAATTCGTCCTTTACCTACGTTTGTTCAAGGATTTGTGGCGGATCAATTCATGACACCACTTGAAGGCATTGAAGTGGTCATACCAGACTTGAAGAAAACAGCAACAACAGACAGTAATGGTTCTTATGGCTTTGGTTTTGGTGAGCCTGCGAATCAGGCAATTCCACCCGGAAGACATCGGGCGTTGATAAATCCGAATATGGAAAATCATACATATGGTTCAGTGCAACTATGGATAAATATTGAACAGAATCGCTTAAATGAAATGGGTGTGAATATGATTCCGATCTTAAACCCAGAAGTCCCATTTAGAAGGGTTAGAAGTTATCAAAGTTCAAAAGCTTTACTTGCAGAAAATGAGTTGACCCTTTCACTAGAAAATACATTACTGACATTTCCCAATGGCCGCACTGAAGGCGATATTCATGTGCAATTTATGCAGCTCAATCAGTTGGGATATAAATGCTTTCCATCGGCAATGCCCAATTGGGCATTTGCAATTCATCCCATAGAAATTAAGGTTTCTGGTGAAATTCAAATGACATTTAATATTCCTGATCTATATGGCATGAATGATTATGTAAAAAAATTAAGTAAATATGTATTACTTATAGGTTTGGATGAGCATTCATTACAGATTGTCCCAACAGGTGTGGGAAGAGTAGATACTTTAAAAAATCAGGTAATAAGTGAAAAGATAGAAATAACACGTTTAGATTATTTGGGATATGCATTAGTTCCTTCAGAAGCACAGAGCATTTTGGAACAATATATCAAAGGTGAGATTGGGCTGAGGGAAATGATTGGAATGATAGAAAGTTTAAGATAACAAATAGAACTAATTTTAAGGATTTGAAATGAAACAGATAATGAAGCAAAACATATTATTATTTCAAATAGCGATATGCTTTTTTCTTTGCTTTATTTGCATAACAAAAAGCCATGCTGTTTTACTACCCCATGCACAGGATAATTTTGGTCAATTCCTCAAATTTGGAGTTGTTGCGACCAAAGGTATTATATTGGATGATAAAGGCAATCCTATCTGGGTGGAATATGATGAAGAAGGAAAAGTTGTTAATGAAATCAATGAAATGATCGAATCTTCCGCAGAAAAATATCTGGGCAAAGCCTGGGTAATGGCTTCAAATGAATATAGACAATATGTTAAAGCATTTGAAACGATAAGGGCAAAATACCATGATAACTATAAAGTATTAAGTAGAGATGCGTATTTGGGAACTGTTTTTTCTTTAGTAGATGATTCTTTTATTGAAAGACCAACGATTAAAGATAGTACACGAAGCGTTGTTGTGCCTAAAAGAATATATAACGAAACAGAGCTATTTCTACTTGAATCTCCATTAGATCTTAAAAGTCAGATTGGAATACCTGATTCTGCAAAATCAGTTCTTTTAAATGAAGAAGGACAGTTTCTTTATGCTTCAGATTATAATATTGGTCATCGAACTGCTTTTTATAGCACAAAAGATGAAAACGGCGAAGTGGATCATAACAAGGGAGGACAGACACTTTATGGGTATAAATATGGTGAAGACAAACTTTGGGGACCAATTGTTGGAGCAACTGTAAAAATAATATATGGTGCGCAATCAACAACAGATCAAAAAGGGCAATACAATCTTCAATACTTTCTCCCGCCATGTATGGGATTTCCAATACCTTACCCCTATGTCATGTGGACAGAATTACGCTTTAACCATTTTAACCCCAAAGCAGAAAAACCTTTTGGTTCATTTTATGAATGGCGTGAAGGTCGAGATTTTTGTATTGGCGGATTCGATTTAGCGACAATGGCACTATTCCCAAGCCCTATGATGGGAGCTGCGATGATGGGATCCAGAAGTGGTGGCTTTTCAATGGGGAATATCCTATATAGTCAAATTATTGAACAAGAATCACAAAATCCAGATGTCGCGTGGTATCTTTACAATTTTTCAATTGATGTCGCTATGCTTTCAGGTGAAGGCATTATTCGAAATGAACCCAGAAAAAAAATTGAATCTGAAATATCAGGAGATGTTGTTATTGGTGATGATACTTTTTTTGTCTATGCTCAACCTGAAATCACTATTAAAGTTCATGAACATTATGATTTTGATGGAGATTCTGAACCAGATAAAACAATACTTAAAGAAGATGAAGGCGTTGTTGAAATCTTTTTTGATGATAATACCACTTCTGAAGAATCTGAAAATGATTCGGATTCTACGCCTGATAGTTATTCTGAAACTCAGGAAGAAACAACTGAAACACCTGAAAATTTAACGCCAACATTGACAAGACGTGTTGATTACGAAATAGATTTAACAGATCGCGGATTGTTACAACAAATATCTGTTGATGATTTCTTAAATACAGACATTTATGTATATAGATCTTCAAATAATCAATTGTTAAATACACGCGAAGGCCTGGACCCTATAGAGACCGATACTGATATGTATTATGGCGCAGGTATGAGTAATTCATCAGAGCCATTAATGTTCTACCAATTGATGATGAGAGGTCCAGAATCATTTTTTCCTGTTGACTATGGTTATCTTGGCATTGAAAGAGATACAATTGAACAATGGGGAGCAAAAACAAAGCTGAATCCTGGCTTAAGAAAACGAAAAGCAGATCATTTTCGAATGGGTGAAAAAGTTAAGGTAATCATTATTAATCGCAGCAGTGGTTATATTGGAACGACTGAAGCAGAAATTGGGTTTGAAGAAGACGATGACCCTGAAACGCCGCCATTAATTCATTTTTCTCCAGAACGTATTATCCTGAGACCACCGAATTTAAAAATAAAAGCAGAAAGAGTTTTTCAGATAAAAAGTGGATTGACAAAAGGTGAAGAGCGTAATTCTATTATTGGATTTGAAGGTTCTGCCTTAACCAATGATGACTATATCATGGTTTCTACTGAATGGCTGGATTGGGATGATAAACCACTTCCTGATGATTTACCAGGTTATACCGGGCGTTTATCTGTTATTTCAGATCAATATGAATTTAATCAAATTTCAAATTTTGGTATTTCTCCAGGTGTGAACACACAAACCCTTTATCTTCCAACAACCCATGTTTCAAGCCAACATTATTATATTCATGTGAATGGTCAACCTATTCAAAAGAACCCAGATTTTTCTACAACAGGTGCTGGTGAAGATTTATTGGCCTATCGTCCCAAACATTATGTGCCTGTACTTGTGGCTATCTACGATGAAGAAGAAAGCTTAAAACAAAGAATTACTCTTCGAAAAGCTGTCCAGGAAAATAAAGCAGATGAAATGGAATTAAAGAATCTTTTACCAGTATATCAATGGGTTTATCGGCCAGAAATGCAATTTTCTTTGTATGATTTAGAGGTCAATGCAATCAATCGAATTGATATGGATGGTGAAGAACATGATATCCTGGCCGCAGGCTCAGATGATAATGAAGAAACACTACCCGCTTTTTCTTCAAGCGATCAAAAAGCTGAACTATTGTACTCCCTATTTATTGAATCAAATATTGAAAGTTTAGAGACTTTTGGTCCGCCTAAAGAATTAATTTTTGCTTTTGGTGCTGAGGAACTTGAAGCGACTATTTCTGATAATCAAAAAATTGAATTTACCAACCTGGATCATATTACAGAATTAGAAGTAGAAGATTATGCCACAATAACATTGTATAATAATGGTGATGATGCCAATATTTTATGGGAATTTGCATTTGAATATTTGGGATTAGATACAAAAACAATTGGCGATGATATGGAAGATGCTGAAACTGGCTATTATTATTTAAGTGCTGACAATCCAGAACTTGATTTTCATGCAATACTTGCAGGCTACGCATATCGTGATCCCAGTAAAAAAATTCCAAGAACAGTCACATTCTATACTGAAGGTGCTGGAAACATGTATCCGAGTGTTGTCAGGGATAATGATCTTGGCGTCTTTAATAGTAAGCTAATCATGCCTTGCCAGGCTGGAAGCGAGGCAACAGTTGTTGCTGCATTAAAATCAGATCCAATCATAAAGGCTGTTTATAGCAAAATACTTGTTATACCTGGAAAGCCTGCAAGTGCTGAAGTCGAAATGTCTGGTTCTGCTTCAGCAATGGGGCATGGCACCATAGATGTTGACGTTATTGTAAAAGATAGTTGTGGAAATCTGGTAGCTGATAACACCAGTGTTGACCTTTTTCTTGAGGGAGATGCAGTCCTTGAATCTTATGACCCAGGAACAAAAAATGGCGTTGTTACTGCGAAAATAAGAGGGGTTGAATTTGCCAGTAAAGACAACCAGCTCTATGCAAAAGTTGGAGACTTAGAAAAAACATTTGATTTAACAATCCACCCACTGAATGTTGCTTTTCAAGAGACGCCTGATAAGAACATGATCGTCAATACGCTGGTTCCTTTTTCTGTATTAGTAAAAGATCATGAAGGCAATCCCGCTCCGGGAACTATGGTTTCATTTTCATCTAACCTGGGCCGATTCAACATAAATCCTGTTGAAACAGATGAAAATGGTTATGCATCAAATATGTTTCACACAGGCTTTCAAAGAGGTCAGGGAACAATTAATGTTAGATGTGGATATGCTGGGGGAGCAGAATATAATTTTAGCGTTGATCTACCACCTGGCAAAGATAGTATTGATGTCAACTATTCATTATTAATTGGAGATGAAAAAACAGATGGAAACATTGTTCATACAGGATACGATGGAACGACTTCAGAAATTCCATATAAAACTCATACATCCATAAAAATCAGTGGATCTGCAGGAGAAACAAAAACAATTAGACTTGGAGACCTGGCAGATCCAAATATAGAACCGCTTCTTGCATTCTATATGAATGATATTGTTGAAGAAGATGGTAAAAATGTTGCACCAGATGAATTGGGTTTACACAATGCGATTGCAGAAAATGTAGATGTTGCCCATGATAACCCCATTGGTGTTGGTTATAGTTATTTGTTTGACAGTTCTCAAAATTCTAAGCTTTCAGTTCCAGCCAGTGAAAACATAAATCCAAAACAAAGCAGTGGTTTTCGGTTTGATTTTAAACCCACTAAAAAAGGCGGTACCCTTTTTAGCAGCGAGAATGGTGTTCAACAATTGGAATATACGCTTGATGGAAGGTTGATTTACAGCATTGTCACTTCAACAGGTGAATATCAAGTTACATCAGACATTGATCTTACCTTAAATACCTGGCACACAATAGCTGGTCGTTACTTCAATGGAAAATTAGAATTAGTAGTTGATGGACAGGCATCAACACCTGTAGCCGCAAATGGTGAATTATTTTATAAATCACCAAACTATGGGCTGGACATCGGCGTACATATTAATGGCATGCTTAACAGTTTTCGCTGGTATGACTGGTCTTCAAAACCACTGGTTACGTTTTCAAATGGGACAGATCAAATTGATATTCATTTTGACCAGGCTGAAACGATTTCTTTAGAATTATTTTCAACCGGTGAAATGGGAAAGAAGCAGAATGACAGCGCTCTAAAAGCATTGCGAATTGCTATTTTTGATAATCAAAGCCGGGTTTATCTTTCTGTAATTTCCAAAGAAGCTTATGCGCTCATCATAGATAATATCATTGATGTTGAAAGTCTTATCAATAATACCCACAAAAGATCAACTCGAATTTTTTCCAGCTTATGGGAAACTGCAAAGTTTGCCATAAGCTTTATTATTCCTTATGAAGATTTTATTATTGTTGGTCAACAGTTGTATTATCTTGCAATTGGAGATATGGATAAATTTAATGCGGTTGATCTGGCTCTATCATCTCTTAGTGTCATTACAGTTATTCCTGTTGCAAAACCTTTAAAACTTGTTCTTAACCCCCTGAAAAAATTTTTAAAACTAAATGGAAGTAAGAGGATTGTAAAAGCAATTGCTGGGGCTGTTGGAAAAATTGCGGAATTAGCTGCAAATCGAAAAACAAAAAAGCTTGGTGAAATGTTAGAGAATGTTTTGCCTTATTGTGAAATAGTTGGGTATATAATTTTGGATCCAGAGGCAAGACAAATAATTCCTGTTATGGTAAATGCAATTGCGAGTTCTGATGATCTCTGGGCCTGGATAAATTATTTTAATCTGCCTGTTGAAGCATTGATTGAAAATAGTACAAAAAATCAAAATGGAAACGTTATAGCAAGCCATAATGATGGACTAGTTCAACGAAACAAGATTCTTAGAAATAAAAAAAAGAAACTTAAAGATATAATGAAAAAGGCATTTAAAAGAATCTCCGAATCAGATGATGAATTGATAAAAAATGCTCGTGAAATAACTTATGCATTTAGAATCACATCAAAAAATTTCAACAAGATAGTAGATAAAGAAATTAAAAAGATGGTATTTGATGGACAATACTTAAAGGCTTCTATTGCCTTAGCCAAAAAAGGAGGAAAAGCTGCTAAAGAAATTATTATCGGAACGAAATATGATAGAGTAAAACCTTTATATCTTTTTGGTTGCATTGCTTTTCTTGAGGAGGAAATAATTAATAAGCGAATCAATGAAAATGTAGCAAGTGAAATAAGAGAACTTTATTTAAAAGCTGCTATCGACTATAGTAATTGGACATTGATTAAAGATAATAATAGACATGCTTCAATGTTTCAAATAACACAAGTAGCTGTTTTTCATATCCAGCATATTATTGGCAACAATAGTCCAGCTGTTGAAGCTATTGAAGAAGACAAGTTAATATATTTTTACAAAGACAAGACTGACAGACGTATAAACAAATATTACTTCAAGTTTAAGCGTAGAGTAGACATTGTACTCAAAGGTGGTAAATGGATTGAATTAAAATCATATTTGAAAGAGTCTAACACAAAAAAGTTTGATAACAAATTCAAACGTTGGATAATAGATTATTATAGTGAATCAAGGAATAAAGGTGAAACTATTTGCCACAAACAATTTTTTAAGGATAGGTGTGGGAAATCAGAATTAAAATATCCTTACAGAAAATTTGCTTGGTACTTTCAAAGCTTTAAGGACTCAGTAGGAAGAGAAGGGTATGACCAAATACATGTTCGAAAAGTAAAGAATAAACTGTGCCAATGGCCTTCATCAAAAAATAAATTAATAAAAGCTTCATTAAATTTACATGGTAATACATTCAGAAAAACAAATGTAGCTGCATGTAAGAGTATCTTGGGGGCAAAAATTTATTTATCTGATTTGGAGAAAGAATTAATGAGGTTTGGTTTTAAAGAATTTCTACCTGATATTCCAGATTTTTCAAATTAATTTTTGTATGTTGGGGTCGGACAAAAAATTATTTTTTAGTGGTATGTTGGGGTCGGGACGAAGTTAACCAACTGATATAAAAAGAATAATATATAAATTTAGCCCCAAATAAGCCTTAAAAGCACCTTTTTAACCCCAAAAAAGTGATTTTAAGAACTGTATTATCAATTACAACAAAACAAGTAAAATGGAACGAGCAAATAGACATGATATACCAGGCTATGTATGGCATATCAATCACCGATGCCATAAGCGGGAATTCCTTTTGAAGTTTGAAAAGGAAAAAAACGATGGGTAAATTATTGGTTCTTTGATTCCAAAAACGATTTGGTCTTTGTATTTTAAACGATAGAATTATATCTAACCATATTCACCTGTTAGTATACGACACCAAAAAAGGTATAGCACAATCAATTAAAATCATTGCAGGAAGAACTGCAAGGAAATGTAATTTATGGAAAAATCGAAAAGGTGATTTTTGGGAAGATGGATATCATGCAACTGATGTAGAGACAGGTGTGCATTAGATTCAATGTCTGGTATATATCGATTTAAATATGGTTAGAGTCGGTGTTGCCAAATATCATTCTCAATTGACTGTTTCGACCATTTTTCTTGCTCTTGCTCTTGCTCTTAATCTTGCTCCTAATCCAAAAGAAATAGATTAATAGCAAGAGAAAGAGCAAGAGAAAGAGAAAGAGAAAGCCAAGTAAAAATAAGGAGAGAAATATGTTGTGGTCTGATATTCGAACGTTATATCCAGATAAATGGTTAATAATAGAGACACTTGATGCTTATACAAATGAAAAAAATCAAAGGAAACTAAAGGATATCGCAATAATAGACATATGTTCTAATAACAAAACTGTCATGAAAAGTTATAAAGAGCTTCATAAACAATATC
>Ga0272440_1000492_pt1 | contig 33488 bp, 20 predicted proteins | sample SSMMMBAug17_FD_192440 | JGI IMG/M metagenome (GOLD analysis project Ga0272440, IMG submission 192440) | Marine sediment archaeal communities from Little Sippewissett salt marsh, Falmouth, MA, United States - SSM-MMB-Aug17 | ecosystem: Environmental > Aquatic > Marine > Wetlands > Sediment ... | reverse complement strand
AAAACGGTGCGGCGCCGAGCATGCCACCTCCCATATTGCACCGGCATTACTGTCTTTTTTTTCATATTGACGAATCCAATCAACATCCCTGACCAGAAGATCTACATTGTTGGCCACACCATATTCTCTTATTTCATCAAATGACAGCAATTTTATGACGAAACGTTCATTTCTTTCAAAATAGGCAATATAGTGAGAAGCAAATGTCTGGTAGTAATTGAGTGCAAATTGTTTGATCCATATATCTATATCTCTCATTCGAATGAAAAATGGAATAATTCCCAATGCTTTATTGGACCAGACCTGATTGAACACACGTTCTAAAATTGCGGTTTTACCGCTTTTTTTTCTGGCAAGTATGACAGTTGACATGGAAAGTCTTTCAGGAATAAATTCCAGCCATTCATTCAAACGTTCAAATTCTTCATGACGACCGACAAATAAATCTGGATTGCCGATGGTTTCGGTTAATGGGTATTGCATTCTGCCTCCATTCAATTTTCACCCTTATGGGCGGGAATGATCGTGTTAATCAAACTTGGTATTTTAATCTTTTTATTCATGCGGGGGGTCATGAATTGAATTATGTGTATCTATATTATTCGAGATTGTCAAGCAGATCACCTCCAAATAAGCATCACAAAAGCATCAAATTTTAGCAGTCGCCGTACTTTTTTTTAATGATCAAAATTATCATAGGAGAAAGAGTTAGAAAAGAGTGATTTTTAAAATGAATAGAATTGACTCTTTCTGAAATGAGGAACTAGTTATCTAAGTATTCCTAGGAATGCTCGAAAAATAACTTCCCCATTTTCAAAAATCGGACAGGTCAGACAAGTCAGACTGGTCTGACCTGTCCGACTTGTCTTACTTTACCAAATGGGGAAATTATTTTCAGAGCATCCCTAAGCGATCTGTGGACTGCTGGTTTCGAATTGAATGCTCTTTTTGACGCCCTGCAATGGATACAATGACTGATGTTTCATATCATTACTGGCATTATACTGGTCCAGCCCACTCCAATGGAGATTTAATTACGACAGATTGTTCTATTGATCCGAATTTAGATGCAATTGCTTGATATTGTGGTAATTCTGACACATCCTCTAAGTAAGCGATCATAAATTTTCGCGTATATCGTAGTAAATTAATTATAACGTGCTTTGAATTTTTTCTTAGCCCTGAAAGGGCGTTAAATACCAGCCATTAGATCGAGGGGCACGGCTAGCTTTTGATGCAATACAAATGAAGTAAAGATATGTTATATCGATTGAAACTTGTTGTAAGCATGATGATTTCTTCTCCGCTTATTGATATAATATTCATTGGTATCTTTGGAAATCAACTCATAAAGTATTGCACTTTTACCTTCAACAGGGCGTAAAAGCCGTCCAAGGCGTTGTACGTGTTCTCGAATACTACCACTTCCAGAAACAACAATGCCAACATTGGCTTCAGGAACATCAACACCTTCATTTAATACTTTTGATGTTACCAATATGGAAAAAAGTCCTTTTCGAAAACTTTCCAAAAAGAATGAACGTTCTTTGATTTTTGTATGATGTGTCAAAACAGGCCACAAATAACGCTTGCCAATGCGGTAAGCCATTTCATTATCCTGGGTAAAAATTAGTATACGATCTTTGGCATGAGCGCAAACCAGTTTCCAAATCTTTTCTTCTTTTGCGCTTGATGCCTGGCTTAATTGTTTTTGTCGCATATATGCTTTAAAGGCTTCACGACCTTTTTGATTGATACTTGACTTATATATAAACTGATTCCATCCATTGGCTTGACTCATTTGAATATTTTCTTCACGTAAAAAATCTATATAGCATTTTCTCGCTATTTCATATTGTTCACGTTCTTTGGCCTGCATTTCAATTTCAATGGTAATGACATCATATGGCGAAAGGTTTGTTCCGCTTAATTCATGAATATGCGTTTGAAAACAAAGTGGCCCGCAAAGGTGATCCAACAAATGCTCTTTTCCATCACCTCTTTCGAGTGTAGCAGTCAATCCAAGTCGAAAAGGCGCAATAGAACCCAGTGCTGTGTCTTGAAACCGATCACCCGGCAAATGATGGCATTCATCAAAAATTTGAAATCCAAACAAATTTCCTTTGTGCGTAACATGCAATAGCGCAGAGTCATATGTAGCCACAGTAATTAATTGGATTTCATTTTCACCACCACCCAGCAAACCAATATTGATACCAAAATTTTCTGTGAGTACTTCATACCACTGATGCATGAGATCTATGGTAGGAACATGAATTAGGGTAGGGCGTTTCGTCTGTTCTATACACATTATGGCGAGAATTGTTTTACCTGAACCTGTGGGTAAAACAACAACGCCTTTAGAGCCTTTTGTTTTCCAGGCATTAAGGGCATCTAGTTGATAGGGACGCGGATTGATTTTTTGCTTCAGTGGAAATTCACATGGATTAAATTGACGGGCATAATCCTGATAAGGTATCTGATGCGCACGTAAGGAAAGAATAATATCCCGATAACAATATGCAGGTGCTCTAAATTCCTGTGTCCGACGATCCCATTTGATATCGGGTATGGCAGCCTGGATGTTATCAGGTATGGTGTTTATTCGTAAAGTGGATTTATCAAAATAGATTTCTGTTTTCATAATCTCCTTGAATATGAACTTATTCTTTACAGGAGAAAATTTTCACTAATGAGTTGGCCTGGCACTCAATGTTCAAAATAGATTGAACATTGAGTACTTCACTTACATTAAACTTTATAGCCTTTTCGAATTGCAATACGATGCCGACGCATTGCTTCTCGCAGCTTACGACGTCGATACTCACTTGGCTTCTCATAGCTTTTCTTGAGCTTCAAACGCTTAAAAAGGCCATCATTCTGAATTTTTTTCTTTAAAATACGAATGGCTTTTTCAACATCGTTGTCAATAACCTTGACTTCGAGATCCTTCAATTAACTCGCCTCCTTTGTATTAAAATTTGGAAATAAATAAATAAATAATTTATTTAAAGTTTGGAAAGCAAGTCCTCACTAACTTCTTTAACTCCAGGTTTGCCATCCAGTGTGATATATTTTACATCACCCTTGTTCTTGAAATAATAGGCAGCGGCTAATGTGCCGGTTTCTGTATCATAATAAATATTATGGCGTTTATTGATTGCATCTTCATCTTGATCGTCTGAACGTGTTTTCAGTTCGCCGCCACAAACGCGACATACATCACCATTGGGTTTAATTGCATCAATAAAAATATTGTTGGGATGGTTATTGTCAGTTTGGCAAATACGACGTCCCATGATACGATTTTTCGCAGTTTCTCGATCCAATTCAAGTTCAACAACAATGCTTAAATCCATTCCTTCAGCTTTTAATGCTTCATCCAATTTTTCAGATTGATTTTTGTTTCGAGGGAAACCATCCAGTAACCATCCTTGTTTACAATCATCTTGCTTGAGACGATCAAGAATCATGGGAATGGTTATTTCATCAGGAACCAGTTCACCTTTGTCAATAAAGCCTTTGGCCTTTGCGCCCAATTCTGTTCCTTTGGAAATATTATCGCGAAAAATGGCTCCAGATTCAATATGTGCCATTCCATATTTATCTTTGATAATTTTTCCCTGTGTACCTTTGCCGCCCCCATTGGGACCAAAAATTAAGATATTCATAAAAAACTCCTTTGATACCTGTCAGCCATGTCGTTTTAAATCTTTTTGGTGGGATTCAAAATGTTTGTGCTGCTTGGTTTTCGTATTTATGCGCATGATTAATTGCGATGTATATAAATTTTTTTTATATAATGAAAATTGAGATAGATCAAGTATTTTTTGGATTATTTTGACTTTCAACGTAATCCGAGTTCACATCTTACCCTTCTATACAGCATCCAAAAACACAGGTGGCCAGATGATTTTATCTTGAAAAATAGCATCTAAAATCCTATTTTTCAAGATGATTTCCGAAAACTTATGACTGTTTACTTATTAGGAATGCTCGAAAAATAACTTCCCCATTTTCAAAAATCGGACAGGTCAGACAAGTCAGGCTGGTCTGACCTGTCCGACTTGTCTGACTTTACCGAATGGGGAAATTATTTTCAGAGCATTCCTTAAATTTTGAGTCAATCTTCACTTTTTTTACATGTTTCTACGATCTGTTCAGCCAGTTTTCTAGAAATCCCTTTGATTGATTTAAAATCATCAATGCTGGCCTGTCGAATATTCTGAATTTTTGAAAAATGTTCAATGAGTAAAGCCTTTCGTTTCGGTCCAATGCCCGGTATTTCGTCCAGAATAGATGATATCTGATTTTTTTGATGCTTTTTTCGGTGAAATTGTATGGCAAAGCGGTGGGCTTCATCCCGAATTTGTTGAAGTAATAACAGAGCATCATCAGAAATATTAACAGGATTACTGCGCTTCGGGATATAAATTTTATCCTTTTTTTCATGGGCTTTTTTTTTGGCAATACCGATGACACAAAATTGCTGGTTATCCAAAACGTCAGATATTACATGTACAGCAATGGACAATTGCCCGCGTCCGCCATCAACCATCAGGATGTCAGGCAATGGATCGTTTTGATTTTTTAATCGTCGAGACAATACTTCTTTCATGGATGCATAGTCATCAGCCCCTTGAACTGTCTTGATATTATAACGTCGATACTGTGACGTATCAGGCGCGCCCTCAATAAAAACAACCCGGCTAGCAACTGGTGAAGTCCCGGCGATATTAGAGTTGTCGAAACATTCGATTCGGGTGGGAATCTGTTGGAGCTTCAAGGCTTTTTGAATACCATCCAGCGCTCGAAATCTTTTGTTTTGTGCGGCAGTATGTTCAGATAAATCATTTTTGGCATTTTCATCGGCTAATGCTGTCAATCGTCGCTTTTCACCACGAGAGGGGTGAATCACTGTAACCTTTTTATCTTTAAGCTGCGCCAAATATCTTTCCAGGCTCTCTGTATGCGCTAATTGAAGTGATGTGATCACAGTATTTGGAATCAGGGGTAATTTTTCATAATATTCTCGAATAAATGATTCCATCATCTCACTAATCGTATCAAAGCTTTTTGAAAAATAATAATGACGAGAATCTGCAAGGCGTCCCCGACGTACTGACAACATGGTAAAAACAACACCTTGATCATTATCTGCACACCCGATGACATCCCAATCAACAGGAGAAGTTGAGACAGCCACCTGTTTTTCCAGTATTTTTTCAATGGCTTGCATTCGATCCCGAATAATTGCGGCATTTTCATAGTCCTGCTGCGCTGCATATTCTATCATTTTTCGTTTGAGTTGTTTGACCAGTGCCGGTGTTCGTCCCTTTAAAAACAGAATAATTTCCTGAACAATTTTTTGATAGTCTTTGTTATCTATTGGAAAACAACATGGCCCCAGGCATGTTCTTATCTGGTAATTCAGACAGGGGCGAGTTCTTTTTTTGACTTCTTTATGGCGGCATTTTCGAATCTTGAATAATTTATTGATGGTTTGTATGGTTTGTCGAACCGATTGTCCTGATGCAAAAGGGCCAAAGTACATGGCACCATCAGGTTTTGTTTTCCGAACAACTGACAAACAGGGATAGGTACTTGTTGTATCCAGCCGAATCAATGGATAGCGTTTGTCATCTTTTAATTGAATGTTATAGCGGGGACGATGTTGCTTAATCAGCGTGGATTCCAGTAAGAGGGCTTCATCTTCATGGGCTGTCACTATTGTGTCAAATGAATGAATTTTTCGAATAAGTAATTCTGTTTTTGAATCAATATGATCCTTTTTTTGAAAATAGGATGCCAGACGTTTACGCAAATTTTTGGCTTTACCAACGTATATAATTTCATCTTTGCTGTTTTTCATCAAGTAGACGCCCGGTGATGTTGGGACAGAATCCATTTGAAAGTCATTCGTTATTAAGGTGCTCATTGTCTTCTTCCTGATTTGCAGATTGTTGTAATATTTTCAGTATATCCTCCATCTTAATTTGATCTTCATAAGGCGTTGGTGTTCGATTGTCAGTCACTTTCAACAGAAATCCCTGGGCTTGTTTTCTGTTACAGGGATCACTGACAACAATCGAAATATATGATGATCCAATCATCCCATAGGTGGGTCTGAGCCGAATTAGTCTATCTGCACCAGTTCCCTCAATATCTATCTGATTTTCAGGCAATAAGCCCGGATTGGATGAAATACAAACCAGTTGCAGCTCATAGGCAAAATGTTCATTGTCTTTCACAGTAAATGGAATGGGTGGAACGGGTTGATTAAGCAATATTTCTCTATCTGAAATAGGGGAAATAATTGGCGGCGTATTGGGAACACGACAAACAGGTGGTGAACTCCAAATATGGACCTTACCTATTTCACCGGCTGAAAAAATGTATTCTGAATTGCTTTGCCAGAACGTATTGATTTCACGATAATTACATGTTCCGGATGGTGTCCATCCCTGTCCAGCATTAAAATAAATGGGATCAAAGAATCGCAATCCAAACACAAGAGATTCATCACCAAACACAGTATCAACTGAACCTGATGAACAATAAGGCATTGCTTTCCATTCCAATCCATCATAATGAAGCATTAATCCATTCTCTCCAGCCGCATAAATATCAAGAGCATTTCTGCCCCAAATAGTGTTTAAGCGATCATACCATCTGGTGTAATGACGTTGCCACGATATGCCATCATAATGAAGAATTGTTCCATGTTCACCCACTGCATAAATATTTTCTGGCCTTGTTCCCCATATACCACATAGCGTATTTTTAATATTCGTTTCCACTGTTTCCCAAATTTCACCATTGTAATGGCGCATCACACCTTCCTCGCCCGCAGCATAAACATTGTCTGAGGATGTACCCCACACTGCCAATAATGATTTTTGTGTATGACTTTCCATAAATTGCCATTGATTTCCATCAAAAAACAGTAGTGTACCATTATCACCCACAGCAAAGACATGTCGATAATGGAGCCCCCAGATTGCACGCAATGAACGATCTGTGGGTGTTTCAACCCTGTGAAAATTAGTATCATCAGCGGTAAAAAAACCACACAGGGCATCAAGCGTATGGCGGGTTTTGTCCGGTACTGAGTTAAAATATGATACAGGCGTATCCGGTGTAACAAGGATTGTAGCACTTGCGGGATCTGATATACTGCGACTACGATCATAAGCAAAAAATAACAGCGTATATACTCCAGGTTCAGTCAGACAGGTAAGCAGATTAGTATACATACCGGCTTGACTGCCTATATTCAATGTATAAGATAAATCATCTAAAGCAGTGCTGATATCTTTAAAAAGTGGGGGTGGGGTTGGATCAAATACTTTGACCTTTACTTCTGATATGGGAAATGTTCCGGCAGTGATATTTGCAGATATGGGAAGGCTTGTGGCATACTGCAAATGGGGTTCAACGTTTATACTCGAAATGACTGGTAAATCTGTTTGTATGACAGGGCCGTTCATAAATGTTTGTCTGGAAAGGTCGCCATCTGCAGAAGAATATTGGCCATCGCCATTATCATCAATCTGGGCGGAAACGAAAGTCAAATTGTCCCATATCTGTTTGCTTTTTTCAAATGCCTGAAATAAATTATTCCCTTCAAACAAATGAAATAAAAGTTTCATGCTGAAGTTCATATCATTGGAAGGATCTACCCGATAATTGGATGACTCACTGCTGGTGATAATAACACGATTTTTTCCAGTTAAATAAGGAATAAAAGCACCAGAATATGGCATATCCATTATCAAAATGATGGGACATTGTGTTTGATTCTGCAATTGATCCAGTGCGGTTTGAATCTGGCTTGCGGATATACGATCATAAGCATTTTTCATCATAAAGCTGGCATCAGATTCAGAAAAGCCATATATAAAAACCCATAAGGGTAAATGTGGATTGAGTACATCAGAAAATTCATTTGTCAATACATCCAGAAAATCTTGTGATGTGGGATTAATAAAGTCAACCCAGTCCATTGTTTCTAATTGAGGATCAGGTGTTATGGGATCATTCTCCAGAATATGCATTAATGTGCAGATTTCTACTGAATTAAAACCCCGCGTTAGCAGCTGATCATAAACTTTTTTGCAAATTTCGAAAGTGCCCAAAGGCAATTGTCGCTGATATTGTGGAAATCGTGTAGCCAATATTATGGCACGGCCTGGCGGCGTTTCTACCAGAAGATCCAGCGTATTGCTTTCACAACCGGGATAGTACATATTTCCTGACCAATATGCCTTTATTTGCCAGATCCCTGGATGAGTTAATTCAATGTTTTTAATTTCAAATTGATTCTGATCATCTATTTGAATATGTCGATCCACAGGGTCCTGGCCGGGTGCAAAAATACGAACCCGTATTTCTGAATTTGGAATCAATGGTGAAATCTCCCCCTGAATATCCAAAAATTGATTCATTTTTAACAGTTGTTGTTCAGGTTTCATTTTCAGCTTTATATTGCTCGTGCTTTGTGCAACAACAATGGGCAAACTGACAGAATATTGACCTTGTGGGCAAAAAATATCATCCACATCCCATATTTCCCATTTGGCTTTAATTGTATAAGTGCCCGCAGGTAGCGGCGCTGGATAAAAAATGGTCTCAAAATAGCCATCAGACAATGTTTTTACAAGTATTTGATCCAAAATGGTTTCTTGAGACAGCAATTGAATTTCCACCGGTTCTTTAGGCATTTTTCTGGAAATAAAGCCAGAAACACGAATATTTGCATATTCATTATAAACAGGCCGGTCTGATGACAAAGCTATGGCACATTCATTTGTGGGAATAACATGTAACTGCATTCCAAACAGGCGCTCAGTTTGTGTTTGAGAATCAGTGACAGACAACTGAAATACCAGTACTGATGGTGTATAATCCTCGGCAACTTTTACTTTCAGGTGGATTGGTGCAGGAAGTGTAATACGTTTCAGTTCTGTGTCCATGATGAATCCAGACAAATAGTACATTGGCTCTATGTCTGAGGGCGGTGTTGTGGGATCTTCTCCAGGCCACAAGCATTTCATACTGATTTTACCTTTAAAATCGCTTGCCCCTTCAAGTGTCATGGAATAAACCGCTGTGTCTCCCTGAGATACAAGTGCCACTGTAAAATGGCCATTCATTGAATAGCTTGTGGGGCTTCCAGGCACTGCATGAACAATATTGCTGAACAGTTCTGATGGCGTATCATTTGACGTTACAATTGTATCATATAAATAAGAACGAATTTTATAATAATAATTGCTCCCTTCCTGTACGTCCCAATCTACAAAAGATGTGGTAATTATTGGTGGGGATATCGATTGATAATAACCATCAATGGTTTCACTGCGAAATACAATATAATAGAAATTTTCCAGATTACTGATACTTTTCCATGATAACATTACCCGATTTTTAAAATATGTTTCAGCTGCAAGTTTATCAGGGTTATCGGGGCGATCAATCAGTTTGTATACTGTGACTGGCAGTATTGGCGTGTATTCACTGTACAATTTGTTTGGATTATGGTCATGGGAACTGGTAAACGTCCGAATCTTAAAATAATAAGTTGTATTGATTGACAGACCCTGAACAAGGTATGTATTATCCAGTTTTGAACTTGTGACATATTGTCTAACATATGGACCGTCCGGATGTGATGCCATATAAATCTCATAACCGCCATCATCGCTGGTATAAGCAATGGGATCCCAACTAAGTATTAATTCACTCCATGAATTTCCTTCTGTTGATGAAAAACCTGTAGGCGCAATGGTTTGTGTATTAATCCAGGCACTGCCAGAAACTTGTTTACCGGCGATAAATTTTTCTACTTTTTGATCGTTAACTGTAAAGCGGTTCCATCTGAAATCCGAAGCATTATCTTCAAGCCATGTCATTTGCATGATCTCTTCAGGAATCTCATCTGAAAAATCATTTCCAGAGATATTGATGGTTTTGATTTGCTGTAAAGTCAATAAACTGTTGGGAAAAGAGCCATTAAAATGGTTGTTAGAAACATCCAATGTACGCAATCGTTGTAAACGTGAAAGATCAGGAATATTTCCTGAAAAAGCATTATGAGAAAGATTGAATGCTATCAATTTATCCAGACGGGTTAATTCAACAGGAAACACCCCATTTAATTGATTGTATGAAATATCCAAAGACATAAGCTGTGTTAACAATGAAATTTGTGAGCTTAATGGGCCTTCCAGTAAATTATGGCTCACGTTCAATTGTATGAGTTGAGAGGTATTATACAATCTTTCTGGAATTGTACCGCTGAATTGATTATTACTGAGATCAAGGATTTGTAAATTATGAATTTGATCAAACCCAACAGGAATTGGACCATCAAGCTGATTATAAGACAGACGCATCTCTTGTAGTCCGGTGGCACGCATCAAAGAATCTGGAATACTTCCCATATATTGATTGTGAGACAAATCAAGCTGAATCAGTGATGTGAGCAGATCAAAAAAATCTGGAACAGGTCCATTGAACTGGTTGTATGAAAGATTTAGCAGATTCAGATGAATGAGGTTTGTAAATGATGATGGCACTGTCCCGATGAATTGATTCTTACCTAGATTAAGATACTGCAATGCTTGCATTTCTCCAATAGTTTGTGGAATATTGCCATAAAACTGATTATTTGAAAGATCGAGAAATATCAATTGATCTAAATAGTTGAGTTCAGAAGAAAGTGTATCCACCAGTTGGTTGCTGGATATGTCCAGATATTTCAATTGATTTAAATATACAACGCTGTCTGGTAATGGCCCGATAATTTTATTGTATGATAAGTCTAAATGCTGAATATATGTCAGTTGGTTCAGGTTATCAGGTAAGTCTCCATCTAAATCATTTTCAGAAAGAACCAGGCTGGTGACATGATTATTCAGCACTGTAACACCATACCAGAAATATTCATTTCTATTCGGATCAAGCCAATGAGTGCGCCATAGCCATTGAACGCCCTGTGTTTGATTGAAAAGATCAATCAAGACAGTACGTTCTTCAAAGGGTATTACTGATGAAACAGCATTTGGATTGGCCAAAACAGTAATCCAGTTTGTATGTGTCAGGCTGCCAGATCCCCCCTGACCCGTAACCTGTAGTTTTATAGTATAAACGCCTGGGTTATCATAGGAATATATAGGATTTTGGCGATTGCTATAATGACCATCCCCAAAAAACCATTGCCATGAATCAATTTTACCAAGGGATTGATCCAGAAATTCCACACGAAAAGGAGCATGGCCAGAAACAGGTGTGAGGGGCATTCCTATTTGCGCAATTGGCACAATAGCTGGATCTCTTGGATCAACCCAGACAATGCAATCATCTTGTGTGAAAGCGTTTTCATCATCAAAGACTTTTAACCAGAAAACCAGGGAAAGGGATTGATTATCAGAAACTGCATGCGGAGCAATAAATACAGGGGATATGGCATTGGGTGAAGATAAAACAACGTCTGGTCCTAACGATTGTCGCCATTGAAAGCGAATGACAGTATCATCAATATCATAACTTTTGCTGCCATCAAGCATTGTCCTTTCACCTTCAAGCACATGAAAGTCTTCACCTGCATTGGAAACCGGCGGATCATTGACAGGCGCAATTTCAATAACAACGACTGCTTCATTTGAGCGTTCAGGGCCCAGCTTTGAATTATCCAGTGCTGTGTATCGAATATAATCCCTTCCTGAATAGTTGGTATCTGCCCGATAGGTAAAAGAATCATCTCCAGCATCATGGGTTAGTTTACCATGATTGGGATAGGCACTGATAGAATAAAATAAACTGTTATTGTCAATATCTAATGCCATAAACAAGCCTTCGATTTCTATATCTTCATGCGCTTTGAAAAAAAGATTGCTGGCAACCGGGGGATCGTTAATCGTATTAACTGTATATGTAAATGAACGGCTTGTTTTTAACCCCAGCGGATCTGTTACTTTGATGGTAATAATTCCAATACCAGACATTTCCGGAGCACTTTTCAGATGCAGCAGTTTCTGTGGCCCTGTTCCGGTAATCTGAATATTATCTTCTGGAATAAGTTCTGGATTATCTGAAACAATTCTTATTTCCAGATTTTCGGATAATGTTTCTCTGTCAATAATGGTCAATGGAATGGGCGCAGGAGAAATATCCTCATCAAAAGTGGGCGGTGGAACTTTGGAAATTTGTGGTGCTTCATTTGCAAAGGTGGCTTTTATTTTACGATCAAACTGGACATTTGTAAATGTGTAGGATGTTACAGATCCAACACTTTCAAAATCCACCAGAACATTTTCAACATGATAATTTTCATCTGGCACAATGTTGATAACAATGGGTGTTTCCGGTGGTGCAGAAACAATGCCTGATGGTATCATTTGACCATTTTTTCCGGCGCTTGTTTCAATAATGCTTTGTGTGGTTAAGGAAATGGCGGATGAAAAATCACTGTACACGATATTACGATTATTCGCATGCGGGTCTGTGCGCGTTCTGACTTGAAAGCAATATGTGCTGCTGCTGTTAAGATTCGTCAACGTATAGCTAGCAACTGTTTTATCACTGGTTTCTGCCATTTTTCGGAAAGAACCATCAGAAGCAAAATCATAGAATATTTCATAGGCACCGGTAATGGTATCAGATTGAATGGGCGTCCAGTTTAGTCGAACACTTGTACCTGATAAAACTGTAGCTGTCAGATTATCTGGTGCAATGGTCTGGGTGATTTCCCAATTCTGTCCTATATGCTTCTGATCAATAAAATTCTTTACAGCCTGTGTTTCTGCATAAAGGGCATTCCATCGTAAATCCAGATTGCCAGCCGATAGATTTGTCAGGCGAACAATTGTTTCTGGTATTTTGCCAATAAAACGATTGGCACTTAAATTCAATGAATACAGCGCATAGTCAAACGATTCCCACTGGGGGAGCTGCCCTCCTAAATGCGTATCCTGAACATTGATTCGTAAAATCTGTGTTTTTTGTGCCAGTGATGCGGGAAAGGTACTTTCAAAGTGATTACTGCCCAGATCCAATGTGCGAATATGGGGTAAAGTTGATAAATCATCGATTGTACCTGAAAACTGGTTGTTGCGAATATCCAGTCGTTTTAATTGACATAGACTGGCAATGACAGAAATAGATCCTGTAAACTGGTTGTCATGCAAATCCAGTGTGATCATTCGATTGAACTGATCAAATGTCTGTGGCAAATTGCCTGTGAATTGATTGCCAGAAAGATTGAGCGATTCCAGACGAGATAACGCTCCTATACTTGCAGGTAAAGGACCGCTGAGTTGATTGTTTGAAATATTCAAATCCTGTAATAAAGAGATTTGTGCAAGACTATCTGGAATCTCTCCTGAAAATGCATTATCGTGTAACCACAAAACATGAAGGCGGGTTTGGCTCAATTTGTCTGAAAAACTGCCATGCAATTGATTATGCCCCAGATACAAACGCTTGAGATCAGCCAGTTGATTGAGTGTTGATGGCAACTGACCTGTTAAATTATGAAAACTGAGTTGAATTTCAGATATGGGCATGACACCATTATCGCATTGAATGCCATGCCATGTACAGGGATTATCAGTTTTAAGCCATTGCGTATTGTTTTTCCACTCATTGCCATTTGTATATGTAAACAGATCTTTGAGCCCTTGTTGCTCAAGTGAAATATCCGAGATCTGATCATTATCCCTGACAATAATTTGTGCGGTAATAGTTTGTCCTGAAAAGCCAGCAGCAAGCGTGATCTGGATTGGGCCATCGGGTGTAAAATCGTCTACCACTGACATATCAATAGTAATCCAGGTATAGTTCGATGGTATCACAGCAGATTGGGGACATTTTATTTCTGATCGGTCGGAAGATAATAATTGAATATCAAGCGATTGAGAATATGGAATTGCTGTACAGGCAATGGCTTGAAATGGGGGATCGCTTTCTGTTACCTCACTGGGAACAATTAATGCAAAGTTATCTGGACAGGTAATTTGTGAAGAAAAACAGGATGCATGTGCCTGTACTGAAAGCAGGCATATTACAAAAAAAAGAATATAATTGGCTTTTGTTGTTAACAATGTATTTCTCCTTATTAGATATTGTTAACTATCTATCGTAATTTGAAACAGATATAATAAATGCTTTTCTTTGGCATCCTTCTTTTCGTAGTTAACAGTTTTGCTCGTTTGTTCCCAGACGCTGACGTTTTTCACAAGGAAAAGAAAAGAGCGCTTATCCCAAAAATGCCAATGTTTTGATCGGATTGACATCAACAATAGGTGCGCATAGGGCGTATGTATAAGTTTGGGGGAAAACTAAATGAATTCACGTCTTTTTTTAGAATCAGAATTTTGATGCGCGTTCCCAGGCTCTGCCGATTATGATATTAAGGAATGCTCTGAAAATAATTTCCCCATTCGGTAAAGTCAGACAAGTCGGACAGGTCAGACCTGTCTAACTTGTCTGGCCTGTCCGATTTTTGAAAATGGGGACGTTATTTTTCGAGCATTCCTAAGTAAAAATGGGGATGTGGGCAAAGCTCACTTTAGAAACAGTAGCGTTATAAATCGGACAAGTAAGACAAGTCGGACATGTCTGAGCAGTCCGACTTATCTGACTTTTACAAATGAAGATCTTTTATTTCGAGAATTCCTAAGGAATTCTCGAATAATGAGGAACTTAATATTTAAGTATTCCTAAGTTATTTTTCGTGTATTACGAACTTAATGACACTACCGCGCCAACTTATTAAACGCCTCTATAACCGCATCAGTAATATCAACTTTTGGATCCAGATATCCGATGGCATCAGGATCCTTTAAAATGATGGAATATTTTTCTTTTTTGGCAACTTGCTTGAGAACACCATCCGCTTTTTCTAAAATAGTGGCAACCAATTTACTGTCTTCATTGGCCAACTCCTCTTTCGCATCAGCAACCATACGTTTATAATTTTTATACATGCGTTGAAGTTCTTCAACTTTTTCAGCTTTATTGGCTTCACCCATTAAATCGCCATTTTTTTCGATAAGCGTTTTTAAGTCTTGAATTTCCTTTAATTGCGTATCAATTTCTGTTTGCTTTTTTTTCCGCAGTTTTTCAATATTTGCTTTTGCTGCTTTACCCATTTTAGATTCATTTACCAGGCGTTGAAGATTAATATAACCAACCTTATCCCAAGCATAGGTTGTCGTACATGCCATGATAGAAAAACAAACAATAATCATAAAGCAAATTTTCGTCTTCATTATTATACTCCTCAAATTTTTCGTCAAAATTCATACCGACGTTCCAGGGCACATTTCATTGTTACCTGATCGACAAATTTTAAATCACCGCCCATAGGTATACCTGTTGCAATTCGAGAAAGTTTGACAGGCATGGCAGAAAAATTTTCCACGATAAAGGAAGCTGTTGCCTCACCTTCAACATTTGTGCTGGTGGCGATAATTATTTCTTTAACTTCGCCGGTTTTCGAGCGGGTATACAATTCTTTCAATCGAATATCATCTGGCCCAATACCATTCATGGGAGATAGTGTACCGTGCAAAACATGGTATATGCCATTAAATGATCCTGATTTCTCAATTGATGCCATATCGTCGGTTTGTTCAACAACACAAACCAGACTTTTATTTCGATCCGGATCATTACAAATGTGGCACATCGCCTGATCAGTCAGTCCAAAACAAACCGGACAATAATGGATTTTTTCTTTAACTGCATATATACTGTCCGCAAGACTTTTGGCTTCACCGGCTGAAGATTTCAATATGTGAAGCGCCAGACGTGTGGCGGATTTCTCACCAATACCGGGAAGTTTTGACAGTTGTCGAATCAGTGCGATAAGCGAAGGTGGATAATGACGCATTACATTAATCCTGGAATGTTCAATCCACCTGTCAGTTTTGACATTTCTCCAGAAACCATTTCCTGAGATTTGTTTAAAGCATCATTGACAGCAGCAACAATCATATCTTGCAACATATCAATATCTTCCGGATCAACAATTTCTTTTTCCAGTTCAATGGATTTTATCTGTTGTTTTCCTGTAGCAACAACTTTTACCATGCCGCCGCCAGCTGATCCCTCAACTGTTTGATCACCCAATTCATCCTGCATTTTTAACATTTTTGATTGAAGCTTCTGTGCCTGCTTCATCATATTGGCCATACCTTTCATAATCTACTCCTTTGACTTAAACACCTATGTGTTTAAATATTATAATACTTTAACATCAAGAATCTTTCCATTGAACAAACGTAGTGCTTCCTGTACCAATGGATGATTTCTTGCTTCTTTTTTTATACGCAAATCTTGTTCATTCTTTTTTTTTTGTAATGCCAGTGCAGATTCTGTTTTTTTTCCCTGAATAAAATGGACTGTAACTGGCTGATGAAAAAAATCCTGAACAATTGTTGTGAATTCATCATGTTTTTCTTGAAGACGATCATAATCAAATGGCGAGCCATTGACTTCTATTGTAATTTGTTCTTCAGTTCGATCAATTATTTTAGCATCTTTGAGTGATGGCGCTATGGCTGGCATTTTTTTTTGAATGTGTGATATCAGTTTTTTCCTGCATGTGTCAAGTGAATCGAAGGTTTCGGGTTCGCTTTGAACTGACTTTTTATTTATAGGTTCAGTTTTTTTATTTTCAATAATTTGAGTTTTCTCCGCGGATAATGGCTGTTTGATAGGTTCTGTTTCATTTTTTGGGGTGGTTTGTCCCCAGACTTGTTGAGGCCCGGCTGCTTTGGGTGTGGGGGGATGCTGTTCAATTCGATTGTATACGATTTTAGCAGAGGGATTATCTTCTATTGTTTTTTGAAGCCCATCAATTTTTTCAATAAGATGATCCAAGGACAACACAGGCTGAATGGATGCTATTTTGATAATTGTTTTTTCCAACGCAAGACGCGGCTGTGGAGAATATCGGATAAAACTTTCTTCTTGAAATAAACTGTCAAAAATTTGATTAATGTAATGCGGGCTGACTTTTTCCACCTGTTTTTTCATTGTTTCAATTTCATGATCAGGCAAATCAACCAATTGATTAATTTTTTTTCCAATTTTTACAATTAATAGATTTCTGAAATGTACGGTCAAATCCATCAACATTTTCTTTAAATCATGCCCGCGATCGTAAATATCATGCAATAAATCCAGTGATTCAGGAATATTTCCTTCTATGATTGCACTGGATAAATTAAAAATCGTTTTTCGGTCCAGAATTCCCAAAATATCTAAAACATCAATATCTTGATTTTCATCATGTTTATCCAGGCAGACAATAACCTGATCCAGCAAACTGAGTGAATCGCGAACACTGCCACCCGCTTCGCGTGCAACAATTGAAAGTAATTCTGTTTTAATAGGAATTTTTTCTTTTTCACATAAATTTTTCAAATGATTGGTAATGGAAACCAGATTAACGCGCCTTAAGTCATGACGTTGACATCGGGATAGAATTGTAATTGGAATTTTGTGGGGTTCAGTTGTTGCAAACATGAACAAAACATGCTGCGGGGGTTCTTCAAGGGTTTTGAGCAGCGCATTGAAAGCAGCCGTACTCAGCATGTGGACTTCATCAATAATATAAATCTTGTATCGACTGTGAGCAGGCCGATATTGTACTTTATCGCGAAGATCTCGAATATGCTCAACGCCATTATTGGATGCGCCATCAACTTCCATTACATCAACAGCATTGCCTGAAGTAATATCCAAACAGGAACGACATTTATTGCAGGGCGTTTCAGCGGGGCCTTCATAACAATTCATTGATTTGGCTAATATACGCGCAATGGTTGTTTTACCTGTCCCTCGCGGGCCGGAAAACAATAGCGCATGCGCAACACGCTGCGATAAGACCGCATTTTTAAGTGTTTGCGTAACATGGGTTTGTTCAACAACTTCGTCAAAAGTTGATGGTCGATATTTTCGTGCGAGAACAAGGTAGGACATAATTGTTTAAAGAAAGGTGGCGGAGAGAGAGGGATTCGAACCCTCGGTACCGCTTTTGGCAGTACACACGATTTCCAGTCGTGCTCCTTCAGCCAGCTCGGACATCTCTCCGTTGGTTAATTGGTTGAACATATAATATTTGCTCCACGGAGAGGGTGGGATTCGAACCCACGATCCGGCTTTTAGCCGGATACCGCATTTCGAGTGCGGGGCCTTCAGCCACTCGGCAACCTCTCCTTTGATTATTTTCAAATCGTCTGTGTAAGAATACTCGAATAATTAATTGTTCATTCAGTTCATATTTTCTGGTATTTCAGAACGTATATCTCGTCTCTATACAAATATTTCGGCATACGTCCAATAAAAAAATGGGAATTCTTTTTTTTAGAGCTTTCCATAAAAAAGTTAAATATACATATTGTTTTGATAAATGTCAATCTTAAAAATGATTATTATTAGAGCATATATCGTTTCATTTCGCATTAAAGTTGCCAATATTATCATCGTTTGCCACTGTTTTTAACCCATAAATAACTTCAGGCAATCCAATCTGATCGTTGGAATCAATATCAGGTATTGGTGTTGGAAAAAAAGTTGTGGAACCTGAAATAATCTTTAGCATTCGAATAACATTTTGAATCGATAGAAAGGGATTCAAAACTGAATTGGCTTGTCCGGGTGTTCCATTGTTGATAAGCGCGTCTTTCCAACTTTTGGGTAATGCATTATCAAAGTCAGGATTAACAAGTTCTAATGTTTTACCTTTGCCATCAGCTTCTGTTGGCCAGGGAGAAGCGTCATCATAAGCAACATAATCAATGAGACTGCCATCAGTGTCATACAAACGTATAATATCACCACCACCGCTAAGGCCAAAAGAAAAGCTGCCAATTAAGTTTAAAACATTCGAATAGGTTGATTGAAATGCGATAAGGTCTTCAGCAATTACCAAATATTGGTTTGAATGAAGGATTGTGTTTTCAGGAAACACAAAATCATGCGCATCTTCTTCGTCTTTTAAATGCCAACCGGAGAGATCAACATCACTGGTTGACCTATTATATAATTCAATCCAGTCTTCCGATTGAAATGTTTCAAAAGAATTATAATTTATTTCATTGATTATTATTGGTTGATTTACCGGAACAAAATTGGCAGTCAAAGATAAATCTTCTGTTAAATATAAATCTGTGAGCTTATTATCAGGATAATCCAACTCTGACCAGTAGGCAAAGGTAAAGTTTAAAGCAGGAATAGCTGTTATGGTAATTGGAATATCTTTAAAATATTTTCCCGAAAAGATGGGATCGTCAATATCTGTCGTATTAATTCGAATGCGTCCATTCCCCATAGCAGTTGTCAGGGTAAGTTTGGCTGTACCAGACGGCGAATATAGGCTTTCAATTTCTTGAAAGAGATAATCCGGACGATTCATGACAAAATTTTGCATCCATTCAATTTCCCACTGATAATCACCCATGTCGTAATAACTTGGGCCATTCATTGTTTCCCAATCATGCCATCTTGCAATGTCATATTCAATTTCAGTTTCAATATCTGAAACTGCCGTTTCAATATAGGCAAGCATGTTTTCTGATCGGCCTGTTGTATTGATAAAGTCGGCCAGTCTGTTAATAAATGTATTTCTGAAATCAGGATGTTGAAGCATATACCCCAACTGTTTGACAGAATTAACTTCAGTGATCGCGGCATAATTACTTAAGGTTGTGTCACTAAAATCTTTCAACCAATCAAAATCATAGATGATCCAGTGCCATTGACCTTCAGGTGTTCGGGGCCGCCAGTAGCGAATATTATTGGGGTCTCCATGACTCGAGTAGACTTGAATTAAACAATGATCCATATAATTTGCCATATTGATTTTTTTAAGAAGGTAATCATAAACACCAGGTGCGTTGATATCATTGTCATTCATATAATCCATCAATGCATTGAAATCATCCCCTGAGCCATCTTTAACCAGTCCCAAATCTGCAATCAGGTCGATATCGTCATAACCATATCGGTTTTGAATAAAATCATTGTCTTTACGCTCCATCATTGAGTAAATGCCCCAATATGCGCCATTAAGCAACAATATGACCGGCTTATAGGCTTGCATATCTGTGCGAAGATTGGCATCTCGCCAGGCCATATAAAATATTTCATTATGTACTCTAGATCTATCCTCAGACCCTGCCCGCAAAGTTATGCCATCATAGGTATCATACACGTTATCATCAAACAGCGGGTACTTAATTTCATTCACTCCATATTCATTTCGTGCTTTAATGTTAAAAGATTTTTTGGGAAATGCACGACTCCATACACCTGTTATTTCAAGACCTGCATCAATATCAATAATGAGGTTCTTATCTTGATCAAAATATTCAATATGAACCGGTTTCTCATAATCTTCCCAGGTCTCAATATCTTTACTACCATCATAATAATAACTTCCTTGATAATAATTTGATTTCCAGAAAGGCCAGTTATCTTCAGGTAGAACATCTGGACCTTTCATATATAATCCATCAACTGGATCAAATAATTTTTCTGGATTAATGGTCAGGGATATTACCGGCATGTAAAAATCATCTGAATGGATAAAATACGTTTTTGTTTGAATTTCACTGGGGGGTTTTCCATTTTCAATGGCATATGCCCTGATAATGCATGTTTCGGTTAAAACCAATGGGTGCGTATATTGAGAGAATGTCATTAATGGTTGTGTATAACTATCTGGATTTGGAATTATTTGAGTATAAAATATCTGGGATGATACGGCACTCATAACCAGGCTTATCGATGCATTGTAGAATCCTGCATCCATATTTATGAGTGGGGCTTGTGACTTTTCAATATATGTTTCAGGATTATTTGTCGTTCCTGGGCTTGGTGTTTCCATTGAAATCCATTCGATGCCCTCATCTGTCTTTCTTCCCAATGAAATATCAGGCAATTGCAGACCAAATTGTATGGAATCGATAATTGTGCCATCAGATCGCACAAGTGAAAGGGACTCTCCATCAGCACTGAGTTTGACGTTTATATGAAGAATACCCTGTTGCGGATCTTTATCCAACCATAATAATAAATATCCACCCGGCGGAATGGTTGTCAGTTGTTCATTTGAATCGGGAATTTGCCACGCCAATTTAGGATATGAATCGGTAACAAACATGCCTGCAATGTTGACAGGTTGATCACCAGGATTGAACAACTCTACCCAATCCTCAAATTCACCACTTTCATCTGCAATGGTTGAAGAGTTATCAGCCATAAACTCATTAATAACAAGTTCACTGGCATATGAATTCGCACATAAAAAAAACATTACGCTAAATAATAATTTAATGATAGTATTCATTGTTTATTCCTTTTTGTCTGGTTAGGAATGCTTAAATAATCATTTCCTCTACACAACTATAGCCAGATACGCCCAATAAAAATTAGGAAACTTTTTTTCCAAAGAATTCCTAAGAAATGCTCGAAAAATAACTTCCCCATTTTCATAAATCGGACAGGTCAGACAAGTCAGACTGGTCCGACTTGTCCGACTTGTCTGACTTTACCGAATGGGGAAATTATTTTCAGAGCATTCCTAAGTAAGCGATCATAAATTTTCGGGTACGAATAGGTCTATAAGTGTATACATTTTCTTTTCTTAGCTTTGAAAGGGCGGCAACATACCAGCCCAGGGGAAATATATAAAAAGTTTTAAGCCCTGTAAGGGCGTTACATTTTTAGAATGCGTCCTTTTTAATTTTTCTTTATGTTGCGCCCTTACAGGGCTAAATATTGGTTAATCTTTACCCAGGGCGTTGCCCTGGGCTGGTATTTAACACCCTTTCAGGGCTAAGAAGCCAAAGCATGTTAAATAATTAACAACGATCTACCCGAAAATTTATGATCACATACTTAACCGGTATACTCTTTTCAGCAATCACATAAGATTATCATACATTCAATAACTTACATAAATATTGTATATTTATTAATATATCAAGAATTTTTTTGAGATTGTTTTCAATTCATAACGTATTTGGTAATTATAAAAAAAATCTCCATCATTTTTTTTCAAATTTTCATTATTTAAATCCTTGACAAGGCAAAAACGATACCTATATTTTCTTTCAACAAAGGCATTATTCGGAACTTAACTACCGAAACAGTTTAAAAACCCAAAAAAACACACAGGAGGTCATCATGCCGATCTATGAATATGAATGTGAAAACTGTGGACAAATTGAGGAAGCCTGGCAAAAAATTTCTGATCAGCCACTGAGTACGTGCAATAATTGCCAGGGCAAATTACATAAAATTGTTTCTCAAAGTAGTTTTCATTTAAAAGGTACAGGTTGGTATGTAACTGATTATTCTGGTAAGAAAAATACCGAATCAAAGAAGACAAGTGACAGCAAAGAAGCAAGTACTGCCAAGACTGAAACTAAATCTTCTGAAACAAAGACTGCTGCTAAAACAACTTCGGAATAACAGTTAATAATTGATTGAGTATTAATCAATTATTAACGACTCGTCAGATCTGAATTATTTTTAAAATCAGATTTTAAATTTGCATCAGTCATTATATCAGATAAGCGATATTTGTTCAGCCTGAACCAGTCATAAAATGATAGAGGAAGTAAATGGTCGTTGCAACAAGAAAGTTGTAACCAAAACCAATATAAATTATTTTCAATAAAAAGGAGAGGTTATAAATGAGTATTAAACCTTTACAAGACCGAATTTTGGTCCAACGCGTTGAGGAAGAAACCAAGACAAAAGGCGGAATTATCATCCCGGATTCAGCCAAAGAAAAACCCATTGAAGGCAAAGTAATTGCTGTGGGGAATGGAAAAGTCAAAGATGATGGCACTCGCGCACCGATGGATCTCAAAGAAGGTGACAAGATTCTGTTTGGTAAATATTCAGGCACTGAAGTAAAAATTGATGGTGAAGAATATTTAATTATGCGCGAAGATGATGTACTTGGCGTAATTCAATAATCAACAACTAAAAAAAATGTAAGGGGATATAAGAAAATGTCTGCAAAAGAAATAAAATACGATTCTAAAGCCAGAGAAGCGATGTTAAAAGGTGTCAGAACACTTGCTGATGCCGTGGTCGTAACGCTTGGCCCAAAAGGTAGAAATGTCATTATTGAAAAATCATGGGGATCGCCCAATGTAACAAAAGACGGTGTTACCGTTGCTAAAGAAATTGAACTCGAAGACAAGTTCGAAAATATGGGCGCTCAGATGGTAAAAGAAGTTGCCAGTAAAACCAGTGATACAGCTGGTGATGGTACAACTACAGCTACAGTTTTGGCCCGTTCCATTTATGAAGAAGGCCAGAAACTGGTCGTTGCTGGAAACAACCCCATGTCCATTAAACGTGGTATTGACAAAGCAGTTGGCGCTATCGTCGATGAACTGGCAACCATGAGCAAACCAACAAAAGATCAGCGTGAAATTGCTCAGGTAGGTACAATTTCAGCCAACAATGATGAAACCATTGGAAATATTATTGCTGAAGCAATGGAAAAAGTTGGAAAAGAAGGTGTCATAACTGTTGAAGAAGCCAAAAGCATGAATACATCATTGGACGTTGTTGAAGGTATGCAGTTTGATCGTGGCTATCTTTCACCTTATTTTGTAACCGATTCTGAAAAAATGGTGACATCTCTGGAAGATCCTTATATATTGATCAATGAAAAGAAAATCAGCAACATGAAAGATCTTCTTCCCATTCTGGAATCCATTGCCCGAACAGGTAAACCTTTGATGATCATTGCTGAAGATGTTGAAGGCGAAGCATTGGCAACATTGGTTGTTAATAAACTACGTGGTACACTTCAAGTTGCAGCAGTTAAAGCTCCTGGGTTTGGTGATCGCCGAAAAGCAATGCTTGAAGACATTGCTATTCTTACTGGCGGAAAAATGATTTCTGAAGACCTCGGAATCAAACTGGAAACTATTTCTCTGGATGATCTGGGTACAGCGAAACGCATAAATATCGATAAAGATAATACTACGATTGTTGATGGCGCTGGTTCAAGAAGTGATCTTGAAGGTCGCGTCAAACAAATTCGCGCACAAATTGATGATACCACATCAGATTACGATCGTGAAAAACTTCAGGAACGTCTTGCAAAATTGATTGGCGGTGTTGCTGTAATTAATGTTGGTGCTGCAACTGAACCTGAAATGAAAGAAAAGAAAGCGCGTGTTGAAGATGCATTGAACGCAACTCGTGCTGCTGTTGAAGAAGGCATTGTTGCAGGTGGTGGTGTTGCTCTGGTTAGAAGTATTGGCGCTTTGGATAAATTATCTCTTAGTGGTGAAGAACTCCTGGGTGCAAATGTAGTGAAACGCGCAATTGAAGAACCATTACGACAAATTGCAAATAATGCAGGTGTTGAAGGATCAGTGGTTATTGATAAAGTCAAGAACGCTGAAGGCTCATTTGGTTATAACGCTGATAAAGATACTTATGAAGACCTGATTGCAGCGGGTGTAATTGATCCAACAAAAGTAGTTCGCTTTGCACTTCAAAATGCAGGCAGCGTTGCTGGTCTTATGTTGACAACAGAGGCAATGATCGCTGAAGTGCCTCAAGACAAGCCAGAAATGCCTATGGGCGGCGGTGGAGCACCAGGCATGGGCGGCATGGGCGGTATGATGTAATATAAGCCTCCTTTAACTAAAGCATTTAAACATAATATTCTTGCTGATTCAGGATAATTTCCTGGATCAGCCCATTCGAAAAAAGCCTTGATTTATTTATTTGATAAATCAAGGCTTTTTTTTTTTTGAGTTTTCCAACATTGACATATCGGTATTATTTGGTGTAATATGCAAAGTTGAATGTTTAAGGAATGCTCTAAAAATAATTTTCCCATTCGGTAAAGTCAGACAAGTCTGACCTGTCCGACTTTTGAAAATGGGGAAGTTATTTTTCGAGTATTCCTAAGTTTTTTGTCTTATTTTTTCAAGGGCAAACACAAGGTTTACCCCACAGTTCGTCAAAAAAAAACTTGAACAACGCTTAATTAAGATAAAAAAAATAGAACAAGACATTGAACCCCTATTTCAATGTCCCACATGAGAAATTGAAATATGAAAAGTTGGAAAACAATATATTTGATCATTTTGGGGTTTCTCATACTTTTGCCTGAATTAAAAGCAGATATCTATTATTATAAAGATGAAAATGGCACGCTCCATTTTACCAACGCACCTGAATCACGTAACAATTATAATGTATTCAGGCGGGATGCTTTCAAGAGCTGGCATCCACAAGATTATGAACAAACACGCTATGAATCTGTAATATTGGAGGCAGCACGTACATACAATATTGATCACACCTTGATCAAAGCTGTTATTAAGGCAGAATCGAATTTTAATCCACGGGCAATCTCTCCTAAAGGTGCCAGAGGTTTGATGCAAATTATGCCCCAAAATTTTAAGGAATTAGGGATATACAATCCCTTTGATCCCCGCCAAAATATTATGGCAGGTACATTGTATCTAAAACGTCTTGTCAACAAATTTGACAATTTATCACTGGCATTGGCTGCCTACAATGCCGGACCAACAGTTGTATCATCATATAACAATATTCCGCCCTATAAAGAAACGCAAGAATATGTGCGACGTGTTTTGCGATACTATAAGTATTACAATGGTTTTCAATAATTAACATTGTATAGATGGTCTATCAACTATACATATAAACGCATAAGAGGCAAGACTGTGAAATTTCCGATCCGATTTTTTCGAATGATTGTCAATCGTGATTTTAATCCGATACAAGGGCAAAAGAATACATCCTTACATTTTTTTCAATGCAGACTGCCCATATGGGGGAGTTGGATAATCTTATTTATACTATGTCTGACAGGTATTGTATGTTTGGGCGTTCATGGCGGCATTAAAAAGCATTTGACTGCACTTGAAAACAATCCCTTTGCATCAGCCATTCGCATTGAAGGTGCATTCAGCCGGGCCAAGCTGATGCGACTTAAGTCACTGTTGTATTTCAATACACAAAAAGAAGTTTTTGAAACCACCAAAAAACCCTCCTCTTATCATAAAAAAGTAATTGAGGCGGTCTACCCATTCAACCAAATTTCTTTGCGATTTCTTGATCGCTCAGGCCTTCAGATTTTGCCAGAATCCTATGATGTTTTAAGTGTCAAGGTTCAAAAATCATCAAATAGACAACAAAACACAGATGATGATATAAAACAATGGATGGTAAATCATCTCAATCAAGAAACTTTTTTTTCACCCCATTCAGGTGCGAGAGTGAACTATGGATTGATTGTTTCAAAGGCACTTTATGAACAAATGGGTTTTACAGAACCATTTGATCAGGAGTCCGATTTAATAGATGCATCAATTTTATCCGTTGATGGCAAATACAATCTTCTCGAAGACCGCGCACGCAATGATCAGGAGTTATGGGCCCCTTTAACACAATCTGAACAAACTCAATATGTTGTCAAAATGCCTGTTGTCAATGTTGCCGAACATCTGCCAGGCGGTGATGCGCTTATATCAGAAGGGTGCTATGATGTTTTAACCAAAGGAAAATACTTTTCACCATGTAAACATATAGAGCACTTTTATATTCATTTTCAAAAGCCTTATGAAGCACTGGATCAACAAAAAACAGTTCAATGGGCCAATGCTGCTTTTGGAAAACATGTATTTCAAAGTCCTTACTTTTCTCCGGATCGAAAAACAATTAAATTTCAATTTCAGGATTTATCGTTCAATCCAAAATACAGGGAAATCACCACAAAATGTCATGTGCAGTCGCAATTTCAGCATTTGACATCCATGATTGATATTCCGCTTTCAATTGATTTTAAGGATGATCCCCCATCTTATTCAGAAAAAACCACAACCTATTATTATGCATATTTATATATTAACAAGGATCAGCAATTATTGGATCATATTCAATTACTCACCCGATATATTAAAAACAAGTTTGAAAGCTATATTGAAGATCATCAAGTCATGACATTAAAAAAATATCGAAGTGATATGAGCCGAATCAATTGGATTGTTTTCTGGGTATTTTTTAGTATTGCCTTATTGATGCTTGTTTATATCAGCGTTACATTCAGTTTGTTTCTTCAAACCAAAATGCACAATATTGGCATGATGATGTCATTTGGGGCACCTGCAAAACTGATCAAACAGATTTATATGTTTGAATCATTAAAGCTGGCATCCCTTCCATTGTTGATATCTCTTATACTTGCATTGTTAATCTGGGGAATGATATCGCTTATGACCAATGTAATGTTTGCTTTGAGTTTTCCGAGTGTCATTTTTTATGTAATCATTGTTTTATCAGTTGCGCTTTCCGGAGCATGGTTTGCTGTTCGACATATTATTTCACAGTCGCCTTATCAATTGATTTCTTATAAAACATGATAAATCCCCTTAGTAGGAATGCTAATAAATTAATTTTTTTATCTCATAAAAAAATTAATTCTATTTTTTTTTGAACAAGATTTAGGGCATATGAAAAAGTCTGGAAAGTGCTTTTTTTCCGACAAGCCTTAATATCAAAATGGAGGTCAAGCATGTCATCAGACAAAAATATCATTCAACAAGATAGCGGGCATCCAATGCTCGGTGCGTTACCGCCCTCACGAATGAAAAAAGGAAAAGTTGTAACCTGCGAGGAAGCCATTCAAGTCATCCATGATGGCGATACGATTGCAACAGGTGGTTTTGTAGGAATTGGTTTTTCTGAAGAAATCGCAATCAAACTTGAAGAATGTTTCCTTAAAACAGGACATCCAAAAGATTTAACCCTGGTATATGCAGCAGGTCAGGGTGATGGCAAACAGAAGGGGCTGAATCATTTTGGTCATAAAGGCCTTGTCAGAAAAGTTATCGGTGGACATTGGGGATTGGCTCCCAAATTACAGGAATTAGCAATCAATAATGATGTGATTGCGTATAATTTACCGCAGGGCGTTATCAGTCATATGTTTCGAGATATTGCAGCAAAAAAACCTCGAACAATTACAACTGTAGGATTGGGTACATTTGTTGATCCCAGAAATGGCGGTGGAAAACTAAATGCCAGTACCACTGAAGACATTGTTGAAAATATCATGTTTGATGATCAAGAATATCTGGCATATAAAACATTTCCAATCAATGTAGCCATTTTACGCGGAACAACAGCAGATACTGATGGCAACATTACGATGGAACGTGAAGCCTTGACCCTTGAGTCTCTCTCCATTGCTATGGCAGCAAAAAACTCCAATGGTTTTGTCATTGTTCAGGTAGAGCGAATTGCTGAGCGGGGATCTTTGAATGCACGAAATGTTAAAATTCCTGGAGTTCTTGTGGATTGTGTGGTTGTTTCCAAGCCTGAAAACCATTGGCAGACCTTTTCAGAAAAATACAATCCTTCATTTAGCTGTGAAATCAGAATGCCCATGCAATCTATACCAAATATGCCAATGAATGCCCGAAAAATCATTGCCAGACGTGCTGCTATGGAGTTAAAACCCAATAGTGTTGTTAATCTGGGTATTGGCATGCCGGAAGGAATAGCATCAGTAGCCAATGAAGAAGGTATTATTGACAATATCACACTGACTGCTGAACCTGGTGTTATTGGTGGACTTCCAGCAGGTGGATTAAGTTTTGGTGCAGCCAGCAATACAGAAGCCTTAATTGATCAGCCCTACCAATTTGACTTTTATGATGGTGGCGGTTTGGATGTTGCTTTTTTGGGTCTGGCTCAGGCAGATCGTCATGGCAATTTAAATGTGAGCAAATTTGGTCCCAAACTGGCGGGTGCAGGCGGTTTTATCAATATCAGCCAGAATGCCAGGAAAGTAATTTTTGTTGGTACTTTCACTGCGATTGGCCTAAAGATTTCTGTAGACAATGGAAAATGTCAGATTAATCAGGAAGGTAAAAGCATCAAGTTTGTGGAAGATGTTGAACATATAACTTTCAGTGGGGCCTATGCCATCCAGAAAGGCCAACCTGTTTTATATATTACTGAACGTTGCGTTTTTGAACTGACGCCTGATGGCATGAAAATTACTGAAATTGCACCAGGTATAGATCTGGAAAAGGATATTCTTCAGCAAATGTCATTTAAACCATTATATGACCCGTCTATTCCACTGATGGACACTCGAATATTTATTGACGACGTGATGGGCATAAAAGACGATCTTTTCAGCATATCCCTGTCTGATCGCTTAATCTATAATGCAGCAGACAATCTTTTCTTTGTTAATTTTGAAAGTTTTTCTGTCAATACGCAGCAGGATGTTGAAGACATAAAGAATGCTGTTGAGACAATTTTAACGCCACTGAATAAAAAAGTATATACCATTGTTAACTACGATAATTTTTCAATCGCACCAAACCTGATTGACAACTATACGCAAATGGTTCAGCAATTGGTTTCAAAATACTATTCACATGTCACGCGATACACAACAAGTACTTTCTTGAGAATGAAACTCAAGGATGCACTTGCCCAGCGAAATGTACCACCGCATATTTATGAAAGTCAGGAAGAAGCGAAAAATGCGTTGAGGCAGTCTGCTTAAAAAATTCAAAGGGCAAAAGGCTGCTTTTGCCCTTTTGAAAAAAAAAATAGATATATCAATTTAAAGGTACTGGAGACATATGATATTTTTTTAATATCTGATGTATAGTGCCGGCATGATATAAAATTCGATAAGTTTCATTAAATCTTTCAATCCATTCTTTGGGTGTAAGTTGCGGATTGAACGCAAAATAATAATACAATTTACAATGTGCGCCTGCATACCGGATATTTGAAAGGCCGAGCTTTTTGATCAAACTGTAACCCACATCTCGATTTGAATATACCGCATTAACACGCTTTACAGATAGTTTACGAAACCCGGCTTCGTCATTGTCTTCCATATCAATATAAAAATTAGTCATGTCAATCTTAATTTCTCGCAAAGATGCGGATGTATTGGATGGTCCAAATACGCCAACAATATAGCCTTCAATATGGTTTGGATTCTTATAAACTAAAGGATTGTTTATATTGACAAAAAAACCATATTCTGTTTGAACGACAGGTGGTGAGAAAACAAGCCATTTTTCGCGATCTGGATTTTTTCCAATAAAAAAAATACCATTAGCGCGGGCACGTTTAACTTCATAGTAGGCGCGTCGCCAGGGATATAGATCAATGATACAATCTGCTTTCATTTCATCACATACTGCTGTTGCAATATCAACAGAGGGACCTGATGGCCCTGTGTCGCCAAGATAACTGAAAGGTTCAAGATTTTGTGTTGTAAAAGATAAGTGAATTGCAAATAAAGGTGTACTGACATGCAGGATAATCAAAATAATAATAAATTGATATTTTTTCATGATTTGATCCTGTATTATTGCAATAGTTTTTCAAATTCATCCACAGGAACTGGTTTACTAAAGTAATAACCTTGATACGCCATACAATTAAGAGCAGCCAAAAAGTCAAGCTGACCTTTTGTTTCAGCCCCCTCTGCAATTGAAACCATATTCAAGGAATCCGCCAGAGACACTATTGCACGAACAATATCTCGACTTTGAGCATCATCAGGTAAATCCTGAATAAAAGATTTGTCGATTTTAAGTTTATCAATATTAAATTTTTTTAAGTACGCCAATGATGAATACCCTGTCCCAAAATCATCCAAAGCGAGTTGAAATCCGAGTTGTTTAAGACGATCCAACTTGTCAACAACTTCTTGATGGTCCATAATAATACGTTCGGTAAGTTCCAGTTCAAACCATTCACAACTTGCCTGTTCAGATTCAATAATATTTTGGGTGGACTCAACAAAATTTGGAAATCTGAAGCGGTGATTTGAGATGTTAACAGACATAAATATATTAAAACCACGATCCTGCCATTTTTTAATTTGTCTGGCTGTTTCTCTAAGTAACCACTCCTCAATGCTGCCAATCAGTCCACTTTCCTCAGCAATGGGAATAAATATGTCAGGCGGTGTAAAACCTTTTTCTGGTTGATACCATCGTAATAAGGCCTCACAACCTGTTATTATTCCAGATGCTATATCCACCTGAGGCTGATAATAAATTATAAATTGATTATTTGGAATCGCTTTTCTCAGGCTATTTTCAATAATAATATTGTCGCGTATCCTTTTACTTTGAGCCTGGGTGTATAATTCAAAACGATTTTTGCCAAGATCTTTTGCACGATTCATGGCTATATCAGCATATTGAACCATTTCTTCGGCTGTTTTGGAATCTTCAGGATAAAAACACAGACCAATACTGGCTGAAACATAAAACTCTTGATTTTCAATAATGAACGATTGCTCCAATATGTCGAGAATTTGCTGTGCAAAATATACCATATCTTCTATTTTTTTTAACTTTTCAAAAACTATCGCAAAAGTATCAGCGCCTAATCGAGCCATTGTACCAACTTTTTCTATTCTGGGCTTTATTTTTTCAACTACTTGAATTAATAAGAGATCACCCACTTTATGACCGGCGGAGTCATTAATTTTTTTAAAGTTATCCATATCGAACAGCATGAGCCCCAGCATCAATTTATTATGGCTGGCCAGCCGGATAGCATTTTTCAGTTTTATCATCAATGATTTACGATTGGGCAGGTTTGTCAGATTGTCAGTATGGGTTAATTTGTTGATTTTGTTTTGAGCATCATATTTCTCGGTGATATCATTGTAAATGCCTATATAATTGGTTAATTTATCCTGTTCATCCTTTACTGCATAAATGGATAATAATTGAACATATATTTCTCCATTTTTACGTCGATCTTGAATTTCACCTTGCCATATGTTTTTTTGTAAAACACTTTTCCACATGTTTTGGTAGAATGCACGATCATGCCATCCAGATGAAATTATTTTGGGATCTTTACCGATAATCTCCGATTGTGTATATCCTGTGATTCGTTCAAAGCCTTTGTTGACCATAATGATTTTCTTTTTGTTATTTGTAATCATTATGCCTTCATTGATGACCTCAAAGGCTTTACAAATAATTCTGAACTGTGAAAGATTATCTCCTGAATCTTGCATAGCTTTTCCTTAGAATATCCTAATACTTTTTGGCATTTTTCATTTATTTAGAAGTTAGGAATTCTCTGAAAAGAACTCCCTCATTTAAAATATAGTGAATCCCTTTTTTTCCTTAGCACTCCTAAAGTGGGCAATCCCACAACTCATATCGCAAAAACTGTACCATATATTATAACTTTTTATAATAATGCGGGAATATTATGCCGTCCAGTAACATCCAATAAGTGAGAGGTTAATAATTAATAAAATTTAAGGATAAAATTAGCGTGTTTTGTGAATTTTTTAGTTGATATGTGCTTTTTTCAAATACCTATAAACCTCTCATATGCTCAGGTCTGAGCGCTGTAAGTTTTTCATTGGAAAGTATATCATCAATCATTTGAATCATTTGTTTTTTGTCTTTCTGAAGTGTGCCTTTTATTGGAAAATAGTTTGATGCATGCGTACCAACAAATTTGAGATTATCAACTGTGATATTCTCGAAGATCAATTTCATTTCCTGAAGGGTTTCAAAAGGGTCAAGCAGTTGAAAAGTACCTTTTTCTACTTGATTAGACAAGACTGTTCCAGGAACAGGCGTTACTGTTAATGCTGCAAGATAATGGGGCTTCATTTCATTACAAATATGAGCTGTTGCAAGAGCATGTTTTTCAGATGCTGATCCAGGTCCTGCAATTCCTAAAAGCACCATTGCTGAAAGATTAATGCCGGCTTGTATCAAGTGACGTGCTGCATCAAGCATTTGAGCGGCATCCACGCCTTTCTTAATTGACTTGAGTATATCATCATCACCCGTTTCGACGCCCAGATATGCCTTGGTCAGGCCTGCTGCACGCAAAGCGGATAATTCAGAAAGTGATTTTTCCAACGTACTTGTAGGGCCGACATAAACCCCCACGTGACGTAAAGAAGGGAACGTTTGATATAATTCTTGTAAGAGTTCCAGCAGCATATCAGTTGATATAACTATGGCATCACCATCACACAAAAATACTTTTTCTAGATCACCATAATGTTCTTTTGCCATTCTAATATCTGTTTTTAATTCATCAAGGGAACGTATCTTGAACTTTTGATTTTTATACATTCCACAAAAAGTGCATTGATTGTGGGAACAGCCAATTGTGCATTGTAACAGATAACTATTGGCTTCACTAAAAGGTCTAAAAATATTTCCTGTATAACGCATACTTATCCTTATGTAATTTGTATTATTTTAATGCTTTTCCCAGCGCGACTAACAGAAAAACCTCGAATTTTTTTCATACGCCCCAATTATGCAGGGAAAAACCGGATAGGTCTACAAGTGTATACATTTTTTCTTAGCCCTTATGTTGCCAAAAAAATTATGTTGCCAATAATATACTAAATTATA
>Ga0272440_1000491_pt1 | contig 33526 bp, 29 predicted proteins | sample SSMMMBAug17_FD_192440 | JGI IMG/M metagenome (GOLD analysis project Ga0272440, IMG submission 192440) | Marine sediment archaeal communities from Little Sippewissett salt marsh, Falmouth, MA, United States - SSM-MMB-Aug17 | ecosystem: Environmental > Aquatic > Marine > Wetlands > Sediment ... | reverse complement strand
GACTCTGAATCGTTGCATAGGAACTATTCACACAAACAAAACATAGAAATACAACAATTGGTAACCATCTTAGTTTAAAATTCATATTTTTTGCCTCCCTCATTTAATTAATAATATAATAAAGTAAAAAGAATATCCATTAATAACTATTAAGAAATAAACAATATAGTTTATATGAAAAATTTTTCAATTTCAACCTTTATTTCAGATCAAAATATATAACAGGAGAAATATTTAGCGTTAAGCATTAACTTCTGTGAAATATTCCAAAAAAATTCCCTATATTCCATGCAAACAAACCTCCTGTTAATAACATAAATAAAGTCAGCGATTGAAAAGCGGTCAATGAATAGTGACCTCTGGTAGCACAAAAAATTTGCCATCGATCCCAATTATAGATCGTTGTGGTATTCGTTACTTGATAATGTCTCTGTCGGTAAAATGCGTATTTTGCCATTTTTAAATAGTAAGTAAATATGCTCAACATTTCAGCATGTATGACTTCAATATTTCTGCAATAGCGAACAGAATCACAGCCAAAATGTTCAACGACCTGACGTACAAAAATACTATCACTACCACGGTTGATTTCTGGAAATTTTCCGATGATTTTGAATAAATTACGCCAAACCCCCATATTGTTGGTGTGCCCATAGTACAGTTCTTTATGGTCGCTGGAAAAAATATATTGATGTTTAGTATCTTCATATTTTTCTATAAGATTTATAAATAATTGATCTCTAATAGCCCTTCGATGTCCTAACACAATTTGAGTATTTTTCATTGAGAGTTCTTTTTCAATAGACTCAATCCAATCTGGCCTTGGTATGCAATCCGAATCAGTAAAAGCAATGATACGACCATTTGCAGCAGCAATCCCGGTATTTCTCGCAGCATAAGCACCGATTTTTTTTTCTGTCAATAGTCTTACAGGGTATTGACTGGCAATCTCAAAAGAACCATCGTTTGAATCATTATCAACAATTATAATTTCATATTTTTTTTGGGGATATGTTTGTGCCAACAATGATTCAATGGTTTGTGCAATATATTGTCTGGCATTGTACATTGGTATAATAACAGAAACATTTATCATTTTGTTTTTCTCAAGCTAATTAATAGCACTTAATAATTTGTTCATCATGAAGTAAATATTATCATTAATATATACTTAAATTAATATCATTTAAATAGATCAAAGTAAATTGTTTCTAATTTTTGATTCAATTGTTTTAAATCATAATTATCTTCAATAAATTTCCGACGTGCACGTCCCCTATCAGACCATTTCGGGTAATTACAATAAATATCATCCAATTTTTGTGCAAGGGCAGATGAATTATTTCGAGGAACAATATATCCTGATATTTTTGGTTGAAGGGCTTCTGGTATTCCCCCAGCATCTGTTCCAAGCACTGGCAATCCAATCGCTTGTGCTTCCAAAATTGATTTTCCAAGACCTTCTCTAATACTGGAAAGCATAAAAACATGGGATTCTCTCATCTGCTGAATAACTTCATTTTCCTTAAGTGCCCCCAGGAAGCGAACGATTTTTTCCAAATTTGCACTTTGAACCTGCCTTTTGAGCGATTGTTCAAGTGGACCATATCCGATGATACGATATTCAAAATTTTGATCTGGATATTTATGAGAAAACTTTTGTATTGCATCAATTGCTACATGAAGTGCTTTTTTTTCAACAAAACGTGCCACTGTCAAAATGATAAATTTTTCTGGTTTGTTAGAGAAATTACGATCAATGTATTTAAATTTATCCAAATTTATTCCTGTAGGATGATAAAGTACTTTTTCAGGTAAAGCGCCAAATGTAATGACATTTTCTCTATTGTATCTGGAAATTGCAATAATAAGGTCTGCCTGTCTAAACAATTTCTGATACTGATGACCACCTTTTTCAATACCTTCGTCTACATCATACCCTCTAAATGTAGTAATCAACTTACCTTTAATTCCCAATTGCTTCAAACAGGCACCAAGATTACCAGGTGGACCAAAATGGCAATGAATGATATCAAACTGCTCTTCCCAAAAATGCACAATTACATGAGGTAATTTCAAGGAGTAAGCAAATTTGCCATAGTCTAGTATGTTTAAGGTTTTTAAAAATAAAGCTGGTTTTTTGTAAAAATATTTTACAAATACTTTGATGAAAGACATCATGCGAGCAAAAGGATTATCTGGAATATTAAAATAATGAACTCTACTCAGCAAATCATATTTATGAATTTCCTCATGAAGTACATTCGCGTATTTGGAATATGAGTAATTTGAATATATTTGGATATCATGACCCAAATCGATCATACCAGTTATTTGATCCAAAATGAAAGTCTGCGAAAGATTTGGAAAAAAGTTGGTGATATAGGCAATTTTCATATTACTTCCTGTTATTATTATTGAATTTTCTGCATATTTCTTTAATGTAGTGATTCTCATCAACTACAGAGCATGTTCTGCACAATCCATCTCCTTGTAAAATTTTAAATCTGGTATTGTGGGCTTTGCGACCATAGTAAATTTTTTCAAAACTATTTTCTTCAAGAATATTGCCAATCCGATATTCTCCCTCAAAATCAGCTGTACACATTATGAAATCACCATTATGAAGAATGGTTCCACGCCATAAAAAAGGGCACGTAAAACCTTGGTGTTTGCGCTTTTGTCTCTGAAACGCAATATTTTTTGGAACCAGGTTGTTTTGTATATCCGAATCATTGTAGTACTTGCCTCCATAATTGGTTATGGCTGTTTTAAATAGTATACCATCAACATTCAATTTTTCAGCCATATCTTGCATTTCAGAAATTTCATGTTCATTCAAAGACGAGACAACACAAATAATATAAATGTTTTCAGGGTAACGTTTTTTCATTGAATTTCTTGCTGTTACTAATTCACGAATGTTTTTTTTTACGCGATCAAAATTGCTTCCTACTCGATAACTTTCATAACTTTCTTTGCTGGAACCATCAAGATCAATACGTATGGTGGTCAATCCACAATTGATAAATTTTTCAATATAATTATTCAATAGCAATCCATTAGTATACAGATCTGTAACAAGTTTTTTACTATAAGCGTACTGTATCATTTCCGGGGTATTTACATTCATGGTAGGATCGCCTCTGTGGGAGAAACTGAGCTGTTTTATATTTTTTGGAAGTAAATTGACAATTCTTTTGAAATTTGAAACCGACATGTCTCCTTTTGGAATTTTACCCTGTCCAACTGAACAACAAAGACATTGAATATTGCATCTACTAGATAACTCGATTGATAAAGCGCTGGGCGGACAAATGGTCAATGCAAGTTTTGGATTGAATCGCATAAACTTTGCTGATATCATTTTTCGTATCGATTTTCTACCAATCAAAACAAATCCCTCTCTTAGATAATCGGTAAGTGACAATTTTCTATCGTTTGCCTATCATTTTTACAAGATCTAAAACCCTTGCTGCATATCCATATTCATGGTCGAACCAGCAGACAATTCTGAGCATTGATTCAGATGAGACATCAGTCAAAAGAGAATCAAGTATAGAAGAGTGTTTATTATTTACAATATCTTTACTTACAAGGTTTTTGTCACAATAATGCAAAATTTCTGATAGTTCTGTGTTTGCTTTATGTTTTATCATGGAATTAAGTGTTTTTCGATCAATTGAATTTTCGACCTCACATACGAAATTTATTAAAGAACCATCAGGAACAGGTACGCGGATTGTCATACCATTGATCTTATTTTCAAGGCCTGAAATAATTCGAGAAAGTATGAGAGCAGCATCGCTTTGAGCAGGTACAATATTGCATGGCCCAGCTCGACCTCTTCGCCAGTCTTTTGAATGACTGGAATCAAGAATACGCTGATCTTTTGTGTAGGCATGTATAGCTGTCATAAACCCTTTTTTTATCACAAGTTTTTCGTGCAATATTTTAATAAGCGGCCCAGCACAATTCGCACTACAAGAACCTGCGGAAATAAAAGGTTCACTTTTATAAGATTTTTCATTGACACCAAAGATAATCACAGGTATTTTTTTATGGTCAGCATTTTGAGGATTCGCTGTTATTACTACTTTTTTCGCACCAGCCAGCCGATGTAAAAAAGCAGAGTTTACATTGCGAAATCTTCCAGTTGCCTCAACGACAACATCTATTCCAAGTTTTCTCCAGGGTAACAGCAAAGGGTTTCTTCTTTGAAATACTTTGATCGATTTATTTTTAACTATAATTTGGTTCCCACAACAATGTATATCATGCGCATACTTACCGTGAACAGAATCGTATTTGAGCATATAGGCAAGATTTTTTATGTTAACCAGATCGTTAACCGCAACAATTGAAATATCAGGTGAGCATACGCCTATTCTTGTCAGGGCGCGTCCAATTCTACCAAAACCATTAATTGCCATTCTTATCATTAATTATCTTTTCTGTTTTTTTTTGAAAATTAGGTTTGTGCCAACAGTGACTCGTTGGCATTTATTTAATGAATACACATAAACAAACGCAATGGCACAGTAAAAATAATAAAACCAGTGCCATCCAATTGACTTGATAGTAAAAGCACTGCTATGCTTATGATAAAAAAACAAATATAATTCTTTGTTTAATGCAAGTAATAAAAACATACAGAAAAATATGGGAGCAATTATAAGTGGACTAAACTGTATAAGAATAAATGAAATGATTAACAAACAGATTAATGCAACGCTTATTCGTTCTTGTATTTTGACATTTAGATCATTAATAAAATTATTCTCACTGAGAATCAGGTCAGTCCAGGGAATTGCACGATAAAAAAAATCTGTTTTAAACAAAGAAATAAGACTCCAATGTTTGAGATGCTTCACAAGAACAGACTTCTCAAGACGAATAGAATAGCCTGCCTTTTTTAGTCGGTATCCAAATTCAATATCTTCTATTGATGGATACCGATACTTTTCATCAAAGCCGCCAATTTTCCAAAATAAATTTTTTCGGATACCACCGCAAGCTGTCCAGAAAGTAGAAGCCTCATTGTTTGAAGTCTGATGCACATAATGGTGAATCAAGTTTTTGTACTGTGAAAAAAAATTGGGTGCTGAAGGCTGGTCATCATAGGAGCCGATTACAGCCGCTATATCTGTATGATCTTGAAAGATTTGAACTACTTTTTCAATAGTTTCTGGGTAAATCATGACATCAGAGTCTGTAAAAAAAAATAAATCTCCTGTTGCATTTTTAGCACCAATATTTCTCGCTTTGGCAGGTCCACAAGGAGTTTCAATTTGAAATATTTTTGCTGAATACTCTTTTGCCAGTTGCACTTGTTGTTCAGCTGGTCCATCTGCAATAACAATTATTTCATAATTTGGATATGTTATTTTAGATAAGCTTTCCAAACAATTTTTAAATTCATTTGCTTGTTTATGAACAGGTATAATGATTGATACCTTTGGCTCAACTTTCTTCAAGGTAATCCTCTTCTTCATTTATTGACCATAAATTATTTTTAGTATCATCGAAAATATTCTGAACAGCCATGATTCCTGTTAACATGGAATGGTCCTGGTTATTGTAGCGATGCATACCATTTCGTCCAATAGTCTGGAGATTGGTAAACTCATTGATATACGTTTTAATAATCTCAAGACTTTTTGAATAGTTTTTATCGTATACAGGATATGCTTTGGGTTGACGCACAACACAATGATCAATAATATCATTTATGTCTGCCAATCCTAGTAATGCCAGTTCTTGTGATCCTTGCGAAATTAGTGTTTTATCTGAGCTTTCCCAGATTTCATCACCTTCAGAACAAAAGTACTCCATGGCAATACATGTTTTTTCATGATCTGGAAGCATAGCTTTACTCCAATTTGCATAGTTTTGAATACGACCAACCTTAACATCTGGGGAATGAATATAAATCCATTGGTCTGGAAATAAATTCTTTTTGTCAATCATAAGCACAACGAGAATAAGATTTCTGTAGGATAGACTTTTTGCCGCTTTCAAGATTCTGTCTGGTGCTTTCGGTGTAATCATCGACACAAGTGACGTTATGGGAGCACTGGAAATTATTTGTTTAACAGGTATTTTTTCTTTTTTGTTATTATGTAAATAAATTAGACCTGTAATTTTTTTATTGTCATGTTCGAGTTGAATAGCTTTAGCATTTAACAAAACATTTCCGCTTTTATTTTCAATAATTTGCTGAAAACTTTCCCACATCATTCCAGGCCCTTTTACAGGATAATAGAATGTATCAATCAATGTTTTTACTTTTTTATTTACAATAATCGTATTCATGATGGCAGATCTGAGGGACAGTCCTTTTATTCGTTGACTTGCCCAGTCTGCACTAATCTGGTTACAAGGAATGCCCCACACTTTTTCAGTATATGTTTTAAAAAAAGTTTCATACAGTCGGTTTCCAAAGCGATTGGTAGCCCATTGATCAAAAGACTCTTCATTGTATTTCCTACTTAACTTAGCTTTTATGTAGCTTAAAACGTTAAGAATGCTTACTTTTAAACCTAGTTTTTTTAATACATCCATTGTTTGCAAAGGGTAATTAAAAAAATGGCGATTGTAATATATACGAGAAATGCGGGGAACAGCTAGAAAGTCATCACCAAGAACTTCTTCCCATAATGCATGAATCTTTCTTGATTTTGTAAAAAAACGATGTCCTCCGATATCGAAAAAGAATCCCTTATAAGTCTCTGTCCTAGATATCCCACCCACTTTGTCGGTTGCTTCAAGAATAAGTGCTGAATGACCTTTCATCACACATTCATAACCTGCAGTTAGACCTGCCGGGCCTGCACCAATTATAATCACTTCTGTCATTTACATTTGCCTTTCATTTTAGCAGTGTTCGGTAAATTTCGAAAATATCATACAATATGTCATGAGCAAAACTTATTATTTAAAAAAGGAATTAATGACTTTATTCCAAAAACAGTGGAAATCTATGATTTTTATTAAAACAACTCAGAAATATCTTGATATTGAAATCAGATATAATAAATATAACAATTATTTGCAACAAAAGTAAATATTTTCTAATTGGTATTAACCCCCTTTTGGTCTTAAGGTTCCTAAGTGAAATGTTGATAATAAATAATAGATATGATAATTGAAGTTCCTAAATCTTTAAACTAATAATAAAAAAATTTGCAGAAAAATTATAATGATTCAATTTAATAAATCAATTGATTTGAAAAATATCGGCCTTGCAATCATTACTGGTCTGATGCTTACAGCAGCTTTCCCCAGAACTGGTATTGATATAATGGCATGGTTTGCATTAGTTCCTCTTTTATGGGCTATAAATAAATCAAGCTCTGTATTTTATATAGGATGTCTTGCAGGCTTAGTACATTATATAACATTAGTGTATTGGTTAGTAACAGCCATGCATGAATATGGGCACTTACCTATATTTACTTCCATTCCTTTATTAATATTGTTGTGCTTATACTTATCAGTCTATATGGGAATATTTTGTGTGGTGGTAAAACGCTTTTGTTTTAAACCATCACAACTAATTTGGGTTCCATTTTATTGGGTAACTTTTGAGTATGCACGTTCATTAACACAGTTTGCCTTTCCCTGGGAACTCTTAGGCTATAGCCAATATATGAAATTGCAATTAATTCAAATTGCTGACATTACAGGTGTCTATGGTGTTTCATGGTTAATTGTTTATTTTAACGTTTCAGTCCTTCTTTTTCTGTTGTTTACAAGCAAACAGGAATGGAATTCATTTAATGTTTCTTTGAAAAATATTTATATCCTGTTAGGTGTAACAATACTATTTTTTATAATAATACTAAGCTATGGTATTGTTAGAATACATACACTTGATAAAAAGATTCAGAATTCATCAAAAAAGGTAAATGTTTCTGTAGTTCAGGGAAATATTGATCAAGCTGTTAAGTGGGATGAAAAATTCAGGATTACAACTATTCAAAAATATTTAAAATTAAGTCATGAAGAATCACAAAAGTCAGATCTCATTGTATGGCCAGAAACAGCTGTTCCTATGTATCTTCAACAAAAAACAGATTTAAGTGATATGTTGAGAAATTTTATCAATAACCAATCCTCAGCTTTTTTAATTGGAGGCTTACGATTTGATCAAAAACCCAATGGAAACTGGACATTTTATAATAGTGCTTTTTTGTTAAGTCCAAAAACGTATGAGGACCAGGCTTACGATAAAGCTCATCTGGTTCCTTATGGAGAGTATATACCATTTCAAACAATTTTTCCTTTTCTTGATAAACTTGTTGAAGGTATTGGAAATTTTAGTGAAGGAAAACAAATACAACCATTGAAAGCTGATCAATGGTTGTATGGACCTCAGATTTGCTATGAGATTTTATTTCCAGGCCTTTCAAGAAAGCTTGTTCAGGAAGGTGCTGATGTATTGGTTAATATTACTAATGATGCCTGGTATGGTCATTCAAGTGCTCCTTATCAACATTTTTCCATGACTGTTTTTCGAGCAGTTGAAAATAAAAGGTCAATAGCTCGTGCAGCAAATACAGGGGTCAGTGGCTTTATAAATCCATTTGGAAAAATTCTTGATTCTTCGGATATTTTTATTGAAGCTAAATTAGATAGCAATTTGCCTGTATTGGATGAAATAACTTTTTATACTAAATATGGAGATGTTTTTGCTATATTCTGCTTATTTATTTTTTGCATAGCATTTATCTATCATAAAATTTTAAAAAACAATTGAAAACTATAAGGATTAAAAATAATGGATCTAAACTCTAATTTATCATGCCCTGGTTTTAAATTTTCTGGCATATCAGCTGGGATTAAAAAAAATGAACTCAAAGATTTAGGCTTATTATATTCCCAGGTACCAGCAACTGTTGCAGGACTTTTCACCCAAAATATTGTTTTGGCAGCTCCAGTTATAATCGATAAACAAAAACTGAAAAGTGGCAAAGCACGCGCAATTATTGCAAACAGCGGAAATGCTAATTGCTGCACAGGAGATCAGGGAATTTCTGATGCCAACACGATGTGTCAGCTAGTTGCAAAAGCTCTTCAAATTGATGAAAACCATGTCTTTGTAGCATCAACAGGAGTTATAGGGCAATACTTGAATATAAAGGCAGTAGAATCTTCTATGTCCAAATTAGTAGATAATTTGTCTGAAAATAATCTTAATTCTCTTGCTGAATCTATAATGACTACTGATACTATTCCTAAAACTGCTGGAAAAAAAGTCAAAATAGGGGATAAATTTTTTCATATTTGTGCAACAGCAAAAGGAGCAGGAATGATCAGGCCTGATATGGCAACACTTCTTAATTTTGTTTGCACAGATGTTGTAGCTGATCATAAGACACTTCAAGAATGCTTTAAGTCAAGTATCGATAAAAGCATGAATATTATTACAGTTGATGGTGATACAAGCACTAACGACACATCATTAATACTGGCAAATGGATTATCCGGGCTTTCTCTGGAGAATTTAGATGTAAGAGATGCTTTTCAAAAAGCCCTGGATGAAATCTCTCTTGACCTTGCAAAAGCTTTGATAAAAGATGCTGAAGGAGCTAACAAACTTGTAGAGATTGCAGTTATAAATGCTTGTTCAATAATTGATGCTAAAAAAATTGCTGATACTGTAGCTCACTCCAATCTTGTAAAAACAGCTATTTTTGGTGAAGATGCCAATTGGGGAAGAATTCTTGCTGCATGTGGCAGGGCTGGTGTTTCTTTTGATCCACTGAAACTTTCTATAAATTTCAATGATGTAACTATTTTTGAGAATGGATCTTATTGTGGTGAACAGGCAGAGTCAAAAGTTGATAAAATTTTAAAAGATTCAGAGTACATAATTACAATTGATTTAAAACAAGGTAATGAATCCTGTTCAATGTATACTTGTGATTTTTCTTATGACTACGTGAGAATAAATGCAGATTACAGAACATAAGTAAAGATGTCAGAAATACGTCTCCAAAAATTTATATCTCAGGCCGGTATTTGCTCAAGACGAAAAGCAGAAGACCATATTTCAAATGGCCATGTTAAGGTAAATGGACAGATAGTTAAAACCCTTGGTACAAAGGTTGACCCGGCCAGAGATAAAATTTATGTTTTTAATAAAAAAGCAATAATAACGAAAACATTTATATATATAGCTTTAAACAAACCTCGTGGCATTGTTACTTCATGCAATCATCCAGGAGAAAAAATTGTAACAGATCTTATCGACCTTCCTCAACGCTTATTTCCTGTTGGACGTTTAGATAAAGATTCATCAGGTCTTTTATTATTAACCAATGATGGTAATTTACACCAGAAAATATCTCATCCCTCTTTTGACCATGAAAAAAAATATAATGTTACAGTTTATAGACATATTTCTGATAATGATCTAAAGCAAATGGCAGATGGGATTATCTTAAATCACAAAAAAACTCGCAAAGCTAAAGTACTTAGAACTGGTGATAAAAAATTTCAAATAAGTTTAAAACAAGGAAGAAACAGACAAATTAGAAGAATGCTTGGTCAATTAAATCATAAAGTCAAAACATTACATCGAATTCAAATAGATCATATTCATATAGGAAATTTAAAATCAGGTAAGTGGAGACATTTATCTAAAAAAGAAATAAAAAAATTTGAAAATCTTTAATATTATTAAAAAAGTTTTTAAATAGCCCTTTCCTTTCACTTGACCAAAGATAACTAGTTTGATATTAAAAAAAGTTTGGTAAATAATTCAAACAAAGTTTTGTTGATATAGCTTTTCCAATAAAAAATGCAACACTTTATAGAATGCGTACATATAAACTTAAAAAACATTTAAATAAAGTAATTATTTATTTGAAAATCTTTATTATTCACCTGAAAGGCTATCATGTTAATTACTGAAATACTGGCAAGAAATGCCAGATTATATGGTAACGAAGTAGCACTTATAGAACGTGACCCAGAATGCGACAAAAGACTTGAAATAGACTGGGAGACATTTGATGATCTTTCAAACAGACTGGCAGCGTTTTTAATTTCAAAAGGTATTAAAAAAGGGGACCGCGTTGTACAATTGATGACCAATTGTATTGACTGGTTACCTATTTATTTTGGCATTTTAAGGACCAGTGCCTGGGCTGTTCCTTTAAATTTTAGATTTTTAGAAAAAACTATTTTAAAATGTTCTCAAACTGCTGAAGCCAAATGTTTTATTTTTGGAAAAGAATTTATTGAAAGAATTACTGCTATAAAATCGTCTTTAGAAGAAACTGTAAAATTTTTTATTTATGTTGGAGATAGAATTGATTGTCCTGAGTATGCCTGTTTTTATAAAGATATTATTGAAGATCAAACCATTTCACTTCATCAATTGGATGAAATATCCATCGATCTTATGGACCCTGCTGCATTATATTTTACATCGGGAACAACAGGAACACCTAAAGCAACCTTGCTTACACATAGAAATCTTGAATTTGCCTGTTATGTAGAAAACAGACATCATTTGCAAAATCATGAAGATAACTTTTTATGCATACCTCCTTTATATCATACAGGAGCTAAAATGCATTGGTTTGGCAATTTTATTGTAGGAGCAAAATCAGTTATACTAAAGGGTATTAAACCAAAATGGATATTAGAGGCCATATCTGAAGAAGAGGTTACAGTCGTCTGGTTATTAGTTCCCTGGGCTTTAGATCTTTTGTTTGCAATTGAAAGTGGTGAGCTAAAATTAAATAATTATAATATTTCACAATGGAGATTACTTCATATTGGTGCTCAACCAGTACCACCCAGCTTAATTAAAGAATGGAAAAGAATATTCCCACACCATCAATATGATACAAATTATGGTTTAACAGAAGCTACAGGGCCAGGATGTGTTCATCTTGGAATTGAGAATATGCATAAAGTTGGAGCAATTGGTATACCAGGATTTGATTGGGAAATAAAAATAATTGATGAATCAGGCAAAAAAGTAAAAAAAGGAAATCCAGGAGAATTAGCAATTAAAGGTCCTGGTATTATGAAAGAATATTATAGAAATCCTGAAGCAACACAAAAAGTATTAATTAATGGTTGGTTATTAACAGGAGACATTGCACGACAGGACGAAGAAGGCTTTATATGGTTAATTGATCGGAAAAAAGATGTTATAATCACTGGTGGAGAAAACATTTATCCAGTAGAAATAGAAGATTTTCTACAACAGCATCCTGGAATTCAGGATGTTGCTGTTATAGGTTTGCCAAGTCCCAGATTAGGCGAAATTTCTGCAGCAATTGTGCAATCAAAACCTGGAAAAACAGTAACAAAAGAAGATATTGATAACTTTTGTCAATCATTACCAAGATATAAAAGGCCACGAAGGATTATTTTTGATTCTGTTCCAAGAAATCCAACTGGAAAAATTGAAAAACCAGTTCTTAGAAAAAAATACGCAGGCCACACAGAAAGTTTCAGCTTGTAATATAAGGAGAACTCATGAGCAATGAAATGAAAATTAACGATTCTCTGGAAAATTGGTCAATAGTTATGGATAATTTGATCAAAAACATTCAACAAAGCACTTCTGATACCAAACAAAGTATCTCTGAAAAACTTAAAGATATACTCGGTACTGTTCCAGAAGAACCAGAAGATTTTCTTATTTCTCAGGATTTTCTGGATTCACTATTAAAGGAAGCTTCGACAAAAAAAATATGAGAGAATTAATTCAATGCGATTTGGTGGATTCATTAAAAATTCATTAATTGATTACCCTGGAAAAATCAGTTCTGTGATTTTTTTCAAAGGGTGTAACTATAGATGTCCTTACTGTCATAACAAAGACCTTGTATCAGGCCCTATAATTTCGCCTGCTGAATCAACAAATTCCAATGTTGTTGAAGAGTCCTTTGTCTATTCATTTTTAGAAAAACGTAAGAAATTTATTGATGGCATCGTTTTATCTGGTGGCGAGCCAACTTTATCGAAATCGTTAATACGTATTTGCCAGAGTTTAAAATCAATGGGCTTTCTATTGAAAATTGATACAAATGGTAGTAATCCTGATGTAATAGAAAATTTGTTATACCACAAACTGATTGATTATATAGCAATGGATATTAAAACATCACCAAATAGATATCCCAGGTATATTTCTAAAAAGTTTGACCCAGATGCATTTAAAAAAAGCATACAATTAATTATAGATTCAAATATTGATTATGAACTTAGAACAACTTGTGCATGGCCAATAGTAGATAAATCAGCTATTCATAATATGGTACCCCATATTGAAGGTGCAAGAAGATTTGTACTTCAACCTTTTGTTTATTCTTCTGATATTCTGGACCCTGAGTTTTTTAAAGATCAAAAAGAATCTGAAAAAGATGATATGCAAACCTATCAGGAATTAATTCTTCCATGGGTAAAAAAATGTATTGTACGCAATTAGTTATGAATAATTTATAATTTTACATAATTTTAAATAAGGATTTATTATGATTACAGTAGCATGTTCTTGTGGCAAAAAATATCATGTCAAAGATAGTTTTGCTGGTAAAAAAGCAAAATGTACATGTGGAAAAAATGTGAAAATACCGACTCCTCCTGAGAAGAGCGTAGAAAAAACTCCCAAAAAAGAATCTGGAATGGATGAAAAAATATCATTTTCATGTGAATGTGGAAAAACATTTGGTGTTTCAAAATCTTTTATTGGAAAAAAAGTACGATGTAAAGCTTGCAATAAGATTCTAAGAGTTCCTGATCCATCAAAGCAAAATGAGACAGAAGAACTTAAAGAAGAACAACAAACAACTGAATATAGTTCTGAAGTAGAAATTTCAACAGAGGAATTAGATACTGATCAAATGTCTTCAGAAGAATCTGATGCCAAAGAAAGCAAAGATGAAACGACTTCATCAGAAAAGCCTAAAAGGCTTTTGTTTATTTGTATTTCTATGCTTTTAATTGGTGCTATTGCATATGGTGCATTTCTATATTTTTCTAAGCAAGCTAAAAATTCTGAACCTGATAAACAACCAGTTGTTATACCTGAAAAATTACCAGAAAAGTCAGAAGAACCAGTTAAAGATGAAGGTACAGGCAAAGAAACTGCTCCATTAAATGAACAAGAATCTCTGACACCAGTAAATGAACAGGAATCACTAACACCAGTTAATGAACAGGAATCACTAACACCAGTTAATGAACAGGAAATATCTGAAACCGAACCAGAAAACTTAACTTCTATTGAAGAAAAGGCTGAAATAAAAGAACCTGATAAAGAAGTACAAAAAAAAACTGATGAATTAATTTCAAAAAAAAAGGATGAAAAAAAATCACTTGAAACTGAAAAACAAGTAGTTAAAGTTGAAAAACCAAAACCAAAGCCAAAACCAAAGCCAAAACCACTACCACAACCAAAGCCAGAGCCAGAACCAGAACCAAAAAAGAAACCAGAGCCAAAGCCTGTAAAACAAGAACCTGAAAAAAGGATCACTGTGGCGCCCATAGATAAAACACCACCAGTAAAGAAGGCAAAACCATTATTCCGACCAAATCCAATAACTTATACAAGAAAGCAAGTTGTTGATATGATCCAAAAAAATAATTTTTATGATGCTCATCATAATCCTAATGGAGGATTTCCAAATCGATTTGTTGATAATAGAAATGGAACTATTTCAGACAATGAAACAAAACTTATGTGGCAAAAGTCTGGCTCTCGAGAAATGATGAGTTGGTCAAAAATACCTGAATTTATTGATAGACTTAACAGCAGGAAATTTGCTGGTTATTCAGACTGGAGATTACCAACATTAGAAGAACTTCTTTCTTTGACAGAACCCAAACATTCTCGTCAAAGTCTTTTTACATCAAGCTTTTTCTCACAAAAGCAAGGTATTGTTGTAAGTTCTGATTCATGTACATATGAAGGCAAATTGATTCCATGGTATACCAGTTTTTTAAGAGGTATATCTAACTGTGTTTCATATGACCTTATTGATGAATTTCATATACGTGCAGTTCGTTCAATGATAAAATAACAATTTAAAATAATATATTACTTTTATTATTTCATAATAAATAATGTTATGAAGTAAATATCTAAAAATCTGGAGAACTGATGAAAACAATAAGAAAAACAAACGACCTGAGTATTCAGGAAGTAAAATATTTTAGAGAAATTGAAAATTCGTTTTTAAATAGATGCCGACAATTCGGATATCAAGAAATAAAAACAGGAACTATCCAGCCAATTCATATTTATACCGCATTGGGAACTTTGAGCACCTCTCGTTTGCGTCGGATGTATTCATTTATTGATTGGGATGGATGGTCAGGAGAAAGAGTTGTTTTAAAACCAGATTCTTCTCCTTCTGTAGTTCGTTTTTATGCAGAAAATTTGTTTAATAAACAAAAAAAACAAAAACTTTGCTATGTTGAAAATCATTTTGAATGGTCAGATACTAATGAAAACATATCTGAAAGATGGCAATGCGGCGTTGAAAATATAGGTGATCAATCAACAACATCTGACATTGAAATCCTTTTTATGGCCCAGGATATACTCGAAGAAATAGGTTTTTTGGATCGCAATATTTTTCTGTCTTTTCCTTCTATTATTCGTCATATTGTTCAAATACTTATCTTTTCAAAGGATCAACAAAAGATAGTTCTTAACGAAATCAAAGAAAAACGAATTGATCAGGTCAAAGAAATGTTATCAGGTGTAGATAAAGCATCACTTTTGATTAGATTACTTGAAATAAAAGGAAACACATCAAGTTATTTAAAAAATGTTTTTGAATCATTTAAAGGGCCTGAATTTGATCCTATTATCAATGACATGAATAGTTTAGTATCTATTTGTGATTACCTGGATCGTATGGAATGTAAATATACAATTGATTTTTCATTAATTGGAAACCTGGATTATTACACAGGGATGCAGTTTCAAATTTTCTCAAATGATACTCGAAAAACAAATTCTGAAATATTGTGTGCAGGTGGAAGGTATGATCAATTAGCAGTTGAAATGTTTAAATTATTGAATATAAAAAATGATCAAAAAGCAAGTGATGTTATCCCGGCTGTTGGTTTTGCACTTTATGCTAAAAACATAATTCACAATCTGAAAACCCTCTCAAAGGAGAAACCAGAAATCTCTCCTAATATTGCCATTTATCTAAGCAATCCAGATCCTGATTCCATGAAAACAGCTCAATTGTTGTCAGATATATTGGATGATATGGGATTTAATGCCAGCCTGACATTTGATCCTGTGTCTAATGATAGTTTTTCACAGTATGGTGCAGTCATAGAAGTTGATGAAGAACGATTTTCATGTGGATATCAATTCTTATATGAAAAAACCATGAACAAATATATATTAAATAACATTCTGGGTGATATCAATGGATAATCAAAAAATCAGTCTGTCTCTGCCCAAAGGTGATGCTTTACCCTTTTTATCAGAGCAGCTTAAAACAATCGATTTTCCTTTGGAAGGTTATCGATCAGACAATAGAACATATCGGCCAGAAGTTAAGCAATTAGCTGTAAGGGCTAAAATTATGGCTGAAAAGGATGTCGCTCTTCAAGTTGCGGCAGGTAATTATGACATCGGTTTTTGTGGACAAGATTGGATTCAAGAACATCTGGCAAGATTCAATGCATCAGATTTGCAAAATTTATTAATACTGAATTCACCTGAAAGACAATCTGTCTATATTTGTAGTGGAAAAGGTGGTAATATTAATTCCATTGATGATATTAAAAAACTACCAGATTATGTTGATATTGTTAGTGAATATTCAAATTTAGCAGAACATTTTGCCACTAAAAGCCGTTTAAAACGTTTTAGAATATTTCCAGCATGGGGAAGTGTTGAAGCTTACCCTCCAGAACATGCCCATGTGGTCATTTTAAAAACTAAAGATGAAGAAGATCTTGATAAAAAAGGTCTTATTGTTTTGGAAAAATTATTTGATGCTGACTTATGCCTGGTGGTTAATAAAAAAGCCTATAAGGAAAAAGATCTAAGTCCAGTGCTTAAGTATTTATTAAAGTTGGAGGCAAACTGATGGCAGGAATACCAGATAAATTAAATATAGCAATACCTGATGGTCATCAAATGAATCATTTGGTACCTTTTTTAGAAAAAACAGGTATCTCTTTTGAGGGCTATGAAAAGAAAAATCTTAACAGGCGTCCAACATTGAAATGTCTTTCAGATCAGGCTCATTCACTAATACCAAATCCAGAAAAGGTAACAATAAAGGTAATTCGTCCCCAGGATATGCCCTCCCATGTAGCCAACGCAAATTTTGATATTGCTGTTACTGGAACAGATTGGTGCAAAGAACATCGTTTAAGATTCCCTGGAAGCCCTGTTGCTGAACGTCTTAAACTGGGATTTGGAAAAGTTCGTATTGTTGCTGCAGGTCATAATGATATGGGCAATACTCTTGAGCAATTTTTGCAAGCTTTTAAAGAAAAAAATCCAGGTAAACCAATTAGAATTGCATCAGAATATGTTTATATAGCAGATAACTATGCTCTTTGTAATCAACTATATCCCTATAGAATTATTATGACTTATGGGGCTACAGAATCATTAATCCCCGAAGATGCAGATTTAATCGTAGAGAATACTGAAACAGGAAATACTCTCAGAAAAAATAATCTTGATATAGTAGATACAATAATGTCATCAGAAGGCTGTATTATAGCCAGTAAAGAAAGTATGAAAACTCCCTGGAAAATGGATTTGATTGCAGCAATTGAAGCATTATTCCAAAGTGGAGTAAAAAATATGTCTTAATAATAATATTTAATAATAAATTATAACTTTAAAACAATAAGGAGGTATTCATTGAAAACCTTTTCTTTTACCCAATTTATACCTATTCCAGGAATGGATTTTAGCAAATGGTTTCCTTTCCCAAGTGCAACTCAAACAATCAATATGCCCGAGGATTTATCAAAAGTTACGACTTGTGATTCTTCTGCAGAAGTAGATCCTAAAGAAGCAGGTTTAACTGAAAATGATGTTAATGTAATATGGGAAGGTGTTGAAAATTATTACAAAACAGGTGTACACCCTGCTATTTCATTGTGTCTTCGAAGGCAAGGAAAAGTTGTAATTAGTAGAACAATCGGCCATGCTTCTGGTAATATAAAAGATGAACCTGAAGATACAAAGCAAATCCTACTTACCCCTGAAACTCCAATTTGCCAGTTTTCTGCTTCAAAGGCTGTAACAGCTATGTTAATTCATCATTTAGCAGAAAATAATAAATTACATTTAACTGATCCTGTAAGCCATTATATTCCTGAATTTGCTCAAAAAGGCAAAAAAGATGTAACAGTTCATCATGTTTTAACTCATCGTAGTGGTTTTGGTATTGTTCCAGATGATGTAAGTGTTGATGTTTTGTTTAACCATGATGATGCTGTTAAAATGATTTGCGAAATGGAACCTCAATATCCTGCAGGCCATACAGCATCATACCATGCAATAACAGGCGGATATATACTCCATGAAATATTAAAAAGGGTTACAGGAAAAGATATTCGGGAATACCTTAAAGAAACCATACAAGAACCCCTTGGATTTAAATATTTTAATTATGGTATTGATAAAAATGAGATTGAAACAGTAGCAAAGAGCTATCATACTGGCTGGCCAGTAACTTATCCTTTTACATTGATTATAAAAAGATCTCTGGGAGGCCCCTGGAATATGGCTATTGATATGTCAAATGATCCCAGGTTCTTTTCATGTATAATACCATCTGCAAACCTTGTGGCTACAGCTGATGAAATGTCTCAATTTTTTCAGTTATTACTAAATGGTGGAGAACTTAATGGTGTTAGAATTTTTGATCCTCTTACAGTAAAACGAGCAATAATTGAAGCTGGAAAAATGCAGTTGGATAAGTCTATGGTTTTGCTTCCCATGAGGTATAGTGCTGGAATGATGTTAGGCAGCAATCCTTTTGGTATGTTTGGTCCTGAAACAGAAAATGCATATGGTCATTGGGGATTTATTAACTCTTTTTCATGGGCAGATCCTGATAGAGATATTGCTGTATCAATGTTAAATACTGGCAAACCTTTTTTAAGTACTCATGTTGTGAGTCATTTTGATTTATTAGCCAGAATTGGGCGTCATTGTAAAGAAGAATAGAAAGAGTTTATATTGTTTAAGATAACAATAAGACCAAACCTTTTCAGCTTTTTATATTTAAGAAATTGCTTGTTAATGGGAAATTTATGGCCCAACTGCTTAATTTAACATCTGGTTTATTAAAAAAGAGTATTAAGGAGCAAATGATTAAATGAAAAATATGAAACCTATCAAGAGGGGTGAAAAATCAAAAGTAATCATGACAGGAAAGTATTCATATGCTAATGGGCAGTTCATCATAAGGAGCTGGGATGAGGGTGCTCACATATTTATTGGTTCTTTTTGTTCTATAGCAGATAATATTACAGTATTTCTTGGTGGGAACCATAGAACAGATTGGGTTACAACTTTTCCATTTGGACATGTATTTAAAGACCGCTTTCCAGCAGGCGATATTAATGGAAGTGGACATCCAACTACAAAAGGTCACGTTGTTATTGAAAATGATGTTTGGATAGGAAGTTCTTGTACAATTATGAGTGGTGTAACAGTTGGTTCTGGTAGTGTAATAGCTGCAGAGTCTGTAGTAATAAATGATGTTGAACCATATTCAATAGTAGCAGGGAATCCTGCAAAGCTAATTAAAAAGAGATTTTCTGAAAAAATCATAGAACGTTTTTTAAAAATGAGCTGGTGGGACTATAGTGAAGAAATTATAAACAAAATAGTACCTTTACTCCAGTCAATACCTGACGAAGAAGTACTTTCTAAGATTGAAAATATATTGAATCATAGTTAGTTATGCCTGTATTTTTTGAAGCAGAAAAATCTTCATAGAACTTAACTTATTATTCATTTGTCAAAAGGAGAAAAAAATGAGTATCGACTATTCCTTAATTGTTAATAATGATTCTGTAGAATTAACAAGGGTTTTTAACTGTTTAAGAGGTTTGAATGAGTCTGTATTAAATAATCTTATCCAAATTATAATAAGAAGACAATTTGCAAAAGAAAAAGGCATTAGTATATCTCAAGAAGAATTGCAAATTGCAGTAGACGAATTTCGATATTTACAAGGAATGGAATCTTCTGATTCATTTATAAATTTTTTAAAGGATAGAAAACTTAGTCTTTTATCATTTCAAAATGCTATGGAAGATATTCTTTTAATGAATAAATTAACTGATGCTATTTCTGATGAAGAAACAGATGCCTATATAACCAAAAATCAGTTAAGTTTTGAAAAGGCTGAACTTTACAATATAAGATTAGATGATGAAGATACTGCCAGTGAAATAAAAGAGCTTCTTGATGATGAAGAAATGAATTTTCCAGGCCTGGCTTATGAGCATTCTCTTGATGAAGAATCAAAAAAACGAGGAGGATACATAGGCTTTTTGACACGAGATCAAATGACTGCAAAAATTGAAGATGCTGTGTTTAAAGCATCTGAAGGCGATATTATAGGACCATTTAAAACACAAAATGGATATAATATTTTCATGGTTAACAAACTCTATAAACCAGAAAAAGATGATCCAGATTTTCGTCTTGAAATAAAACAAAAGTTATTGCAAAAAAAACTGAGTGAATTAATGGAGTCTGCTGAAATTAAATGCCCTTTTTATGAATAATGTATGATTAAGAGGAGCCACAATTTAATAAATTTCCCATTATGTCAATGAAATACTTTAATAATGAAGATATACTTTATCTATTAATATCTGAAGGTGAAGAAACTTCTAGTGTAGAATTAAGCCCAAATATAACTGCTGAGCTTAATGAACATGGTGAATTAATAGGGATTGAAATATTGGAAGCGAGTTCTTACATGAGAGACTATTTGCTAGATACATTACAAGCCAAATTACTGAACTTAAATCTTAAGAAGAGAACTGTAACATACTAATTCTGTGTTACACCTGTTCAATGGATTTTAATTTCACCTATGCCCGATTCATTAGATTTATAAAACGAATCAATTATGTGTTTATACTTTTCAAGTATAACTCGTCGTTTCATTTTCAATGTTGGAGTTAACTCCCCTGTTTCAACTGAAAAATTATTTGAAAGTAGATGATATTTTTTTATCTGTTCATACCTCGGAAATTTTAGATTGATTTTTGAAATTATATCATCAAATAGTTTTATAACTTCAGGGTGATTAACAAGTTCTTTGTTTTCCAAAGTTTCTATACCTTTATTCTTTGCCCATCTTTCTAAAATTTCAAACTGCGGCACAATTAAAGCTGAAATAAACTTTTTTGAATCTCCAATAACACAAATTTGATCAATATAAGGATCATATGAAAAAGATAGTTCAATGGGATGTGGGGCAATATTTTTACCACCAGCAGTAACAAGGAGTTCTTTTTTACGATCTGTAATCTTTAAGAATCCATCAATATCAAATGAGCCAATATCACCAGTTTTAAAATATCCATCTTCAGTAAAAGAACTTTCTGTTTCATCATTTCTATTATAATAACCATTATATTTTTTGAAAACCTGAGGGCCTTTAATAAGTATTTCTCCATCACTTGCAATTTTGACATCTGTACCTTTGCAAGGTCTGCCAACAAATCCTGGTTTAATAATAAGTTTTGGTATAATAAGTCGTGATGCAAGTAGTATTTTAAAAAAACCAGAAAATGTTTTAAATGGTGTTTTTCCACTTTTTTGTATTATAACCATTGCATCAATTAACCAGTCTAAACTTTTTTGGTAAATCCATTTATCAGGTAATAATTCAATAAGATTTGGCCCATTCCATGTTGCAGCTGAAGTTGTTTCTGTTAAACCATAGCCTTCTGCAACAATAATATTCATGCTTCTAAAAAATTTTGCAATATCTGCAGATAATGCTCCACCACCACTTGCAGCCATAACAAGCCTGTCAAGACCTGCTTTTTGACGAATTTTTTCAAAAACAATAATATTTGATAGAGCAAATTTTATTGAAAGACTTATGGGCATGCATTCCCCTTGAATTAAATAATCTGATGCCTGATCGCCTACATCCATAGTCCAGTCAAAAACAAATTTTTGTAATCCTGACATCTTTGAAGATATGTTTAAAACTGTTTCATAAATCTTTTCATAAAGTCTTGGTACTGTAATTAATACTTGAGGTCTGACTTCAAGAAGGTTTTCTTGAACTTTTCGAATACTTTCTGCAAAATAAATTGTTGATCCCATAGCAATTTGAGCATGATAATCACTGGTTCGTCCAAGAATATGACAAAGAGGTAAATGACAAAGGCTAGTCAATCTGATTCCACGTTCAACAATTTTTTTGGTCATTGAAGTACTTAAAATAATATCAGTTTGTGCTTTAAAGTTAGAAAAGTCAATCATTACACCTTTAGGATTTCCTGTAGTGCCAGAAGTATAAATAATAGAAGCTATATCATTTGATTTTAGATTTTTTATATTTTGTGAAAATTTTTCTTGAGCGTTTTTAGAGCCTACACCATCTTGAATCGTTTTAGCATATTCTAAAATAGATGAGTCTTTTATTTCAAAAACAGGTGTCATGCATATTATAAACATCAAAGATGGAACTTTATCTTTTATACTTTTAACAATGTTTAAGAGTTCATTATCACCTGTTATAATAGCTTTTGCTTTACAATCATTTAAAATAAAAGCAACCTGATCAGGAGTACTTGTAGGATATATTGGCACTGATATTCCAGCAGCACCTTGAATAGCAAGATCTGAAAAAATCCACCTGGGTCTGTTTTGCGCAAATATAGCAACACAATCATTTTTTTTAATACCATTTAGAATCAATCCTGCACTTAAGTTTTTGATTTCTTGTGCAGCTTCATTCCATGTAATGCCAACCCATTCTTTACATGGATTACCATTTTTAAATTTAGAATACATCAATACATCATTTTGATACTTTTGAGCTTGAGCATTAAAAAGGCCAATCATTGTATTTTCTGATAAATGGGCATGTGACATTTTATTCTCCTTTTCAGATGATAAAATATTACTTTTTTAAACATTAATATAATAAATTGTTGAAATAGCAACTTAACTTAATAGTTTAATAGCAGGTTTATTAAAAAAGGACAATATCAATAATCTTATTACATTCAAAACTTTCAGTGAATCGTTTAATCCTGCAGCACATGAAGAGTTATGGGGGCATTATAGCAATTTGAAAACGCACATTTTTTTGATGTGATAAAGCCTGAAGAGATAGTTGATTTTAATCTTGGGAATGTTAAAAAAGTAAGGATTATCATAACACAAAGTATAGATAGTAAAAGTGAAGGCTTTTCAGATATTGAAACCACCGAAGCAATTGTTGAAATTATAGATGCCCACCTGATTGAAGACACTGAATATGCTGTTATGGAGCTGAGGGGGTTCGAACCCCTGACCTTATGACTGCCAGTCATACGCTCTCCCAGCTGAGCTACAGCCCCAAAAAAGATTGGTTTTTATCACTATATGAATTCACTTGTCAAGAAAAAAGTTAAGCCATTGTTTTTGGACAACAAATTTGATTTCTACCATTTTCTTTTGCTTGATAAAGAGCCTCGTCAGCTATTTGAATTAAATTTTTATTACTATTTTCTTTTGAAAAACTTGAAATACCAATACTTGCAGTAACAAAAAGATCCATTTGTTCATTGAGCATTTTTGTATCGCCAATTGTTTTTCGGATACGTTCAAATATTGTAATAGACTGCTTCATTTCAGCTCCAGGAGTAATAATAAGAATTTCTTCTCCACCATAACGTCCAACCATGTCATAATCACGAAGACAACTTATGATTCTTCTGGTAACTTCTTTAAGCACTTCGTCACCCACAATATGTCCATATGTATCATTAACTCGTTTAAAAAAATCTATATCTAAAAGGCCAATACTCAGTTCAGAATTTTCACGTTTACAGCGAGAAATTTCTTTTTCAAGATTGTTCAAAATTGCACCACGATTAAGAATTCCTGTTAAAGCATCATGTGTGGCACTGTACTGTAATTTTTCCTGTAAATCTAAAATTCTTCTGCCAGATCTTATTCGCATTAACAATTCAGTGTCATCAAAAGGTTTTGTTAAATAGTCATCAGCTCCTGAATCCAATCCTGAAATAATATCTTCCTTTGCTCCCCTGGCTGTCAATAGAATTACATATTTATATCTTTCCTTAAAGCTATCAGAAGCACGAATTTTTTTACATATTTCGAGACCTGTAAAACCAGGCATCATCCAGTCTAAAATAATCATATTTGGAGAATTGGGAACATTTATATTTTCCCAGGCTTCTTTACCATCACAAGTAGAAATAACCTCATAGCCAAACTTATTTAGTCTTATTTCAAGTAGTCTACGACTGGTGTAGTCGTCATCTGCAATTAGTATTTGTTTTACTAAGTTTTTCATCTAATTTCACCATATTATTTAAATGTAGCTTTGAATTTGATCTATAGATATTTTTAATTGGGCAATACACTTTTTAATGCTATCATATTTTTCTTCTTGAATGAACTCCTCAAGTTGATTTGCCAAATTTTGCAATAATTGTGCCCCAACACTTGAAAATGCACCTTTTAAGGTATGAGCTAACTGTCCAGCAGTTTCTAAATCATCAAAAACCAGTGCTTTTTCAAGTTTATTAATCTGAACTGGAATATCAGCAAGAAAGCCTTGCATAAGCTCTTGATATAAGGCTTCATCGCCTTCAAGACGTTCCAATAAAGCTTTTTTACTGAATAATGGTATTTTTTTTGATTTTATATTTGACTTTTTTGGAATTGAAGAGATCTTATTGTTGTTATCATTTTCCTTTTTATCAAAAATGATTTTTGGAAAAAACTTTTTGATCATTTCAATAAGTTTTTCCTTTTTAAAAGGTTTTGCTAAATAATCATTAATGCCATTATCAAAGCATTCTTTTTTAAATTCTTCAGAGACATTGGCAGTCAAAGCTATAATGGTAACCTTTGGATTTCTAATATCACTACGACCTCGAATCTGACGAGATGCTTCTAGTCCATCCATAACTGGCATATTAATATCCATAATTACAAGATCATAATCTTTTTTAGTCAGGGAAGATACAGCTTCTTCACCATTTCTGGCAACATCTACCTGATCAAATCCATTTTTTTTCAAAATTTTATCTGCCAATATTAAATTTATATCATTGTCTTCTACTAATAGTATTCGAATGTCCTCTGGATTTAATGAAGTACATACAAAAGGTTCGTCTTGAATATCATCTTCACTTTTTACTGAGCAAGTACCAAGGTCTTGTGATGTTTTTTCAAATGTCGCTGTACACCAGAGTTCTGTTTTATTATCTTCGGATTTTAAAAAACCCATATCTCCATTAAGCTGTTTTGCGATATGACGAATAACAATTATTCCTATATGACTATTATTAGGATCTGCATCAAAGCCATTATCTTGTAAGGTTTTAAGTTGAAGCTCTGATAAGTCCATATTTTCATCTTCTATTGAAATGTACAGTTTTATTTGTTCATCCTGTTTACCCTTACTAAATAAGTTAAGAATTAAGGAGTTATTTATTGTTTGTTGTACAGCTATATTTAGCATATTAAATAAAATCTGTTCAAATCTAGAAGAATCACCAAGAATCACATCAGGTATTTTGGGATCTATGTTTTGCAATATTTCAGAATGCTTTGCTTGTAATTTAACTGACAAAATACCAATAATCTTTTTTAAAACTTTTCTTGGCTGAAAAGGTTTTGGTCTGATTGTAATAGAATTGGATTTTATTTTGGAATAATCAATTATTGTATTAATCATAGATAAAAGCAATTCTCCAGATCTACGTATATTATTGGCGTAATTTTTATGTTCGGTGATTGAGTCAGAACTACTTAATAATTCAGACATACCTATTATAGAACTTAATGGTGTTCTTAGTTCGTGTGTGATGTTACCAAAAAATTCTTTTTTAGCAGCCTTAGAAATAGAAACTTGTTTAGATTCAAATTCAAGGGCATTTTTTTGATGATCAAGGGTTAGAAAAAGTTGAATTTTACATCTAAGCAGTTCAGGATGAATAGGATATTCTAAAATATCAAATGGTGCGGTCAATAATTGCTTAATTTTCTTATTTTGATAATCCGGGCTTTTTGTATAAAGAGCTATAATAGGAAGAAATTTATATAAAGTGCGGTCACGAATAAGCAAAAGTTGTTCTAAAAGGTTTTGTTCAGACATAAGATCTGAAACAATTAAAAAAACGTATGAGCTTTCTTTTACCTGATCAAACAATTGCTCAAAAGTTTCAACACAAACGCAATTTACTTGACACGCATTACAAACATCAGCAATACTTTTCATTTGTTCTTTGTTTGGTGTTGCAATGATTGCCTGTTTACTTTCTGACATACACAAACTCCAGAGTACATAATTAAAATTTTTTTTTATAAGTTTATAAATATTACTATATTTTTAAAAATTCTTCAGTCATTGTGAATATTTGCAGTTGCAATATCAATGCCTCTTTTGATAAGATGTATATAGATCTTAAAAAAAATCAGGCTCTCCTGACATCTTAATCTATAAAAAAATGACTTACAGGAAAAACTATGAAACAAAATCAAAGAAAAATTTATTTAATTGATGATCATCAAATGGTCAAAGAAATATCCCCTGAATTTTATCATAATTTTATCTCAAGAAATGATGAAACCCAGTTAGAAAATTTTAAAGGAAAACGCTTACGTCTTGCCGAAATTCACCTGGAAAAGCTTTCTGATGGAACATCATCAATTGTAAATGCAGAGTTCAGATATATGTTTGTTGATGATGATGGCTACATTGATACTAAAAAGTTTGAAGAATTCATTCAGGCTGGAATAGATGCTGTTAAAGAAAATACAGCAAGTGATCCTTCTGGAAATTATCGAAAGAATTATTTTTGGAAACCAACAAATGATGAATTCAAAACCCTGATGTCCTTTGCTTTAAAAAATGATAAACCCAAAACATTTAAAATAATTGAAAGCCATAAATTACCAATTGATAATTCAGATCCAATTATTAATGGTATTCGAAAAATGATAGCTGCATTCCCTGGTATCAGAGTAGCTGGATGTAACAGAGCTCTTCATTTTTGGACAATTACCTTTGATGTTGTTAATTTATATGGATTAATTTCTTTATTATTTTTACGTGAAGGTTTGAAACATGAAATAGCGGAATCACAATCATTGACTATTGTAAGTCCAGAAGAAGATATGCGTTTTGTTTTAACATGCACAAGTGTTGCAGAGTTAAAAAAAGTTAGTGTCTGGCTTATATATGTTTACCAAAAACGTCTGCAATATAAAGATATGGGTTCTCAAACCTCATGTTCTTGCAGTCATCATTAACATTTTCAAGTATCACCATTCATTAAGAGGTCATAAATATGTCATTATGTACACGTAGAAAGTTTTTATCCAGCACTTTTGCAGGTTTTGTTGGCATAAGCTCTTCGCCTCTTTTATCTTTAGCTGGAAAAAATGATCTTACTTTAAAAGGACCAGCAGATATTCGCGGTGAAATTTTTAAAAATGATGCACCAAAAACCTTATGGAACTGGTCCTGTGAAGGTCATATATATCAGAAAATAAAAAATAATAAGGTTGTTTGCGGTATTTGCCCTAATCATTGTGTTCTTTCACCTGGAGATCGAAGTGTTTGTCGGTCAAAAGTCAATATAGATGGTAAGTTATATTCATTGGCTTATGGTAATCCATGCGCTGTTCATGTTGATCCTATTGAAAAAAAACCATTATACCATTTTTTACCACGTAGTCTGGCTTATTCTATAGCAACAACAGGATGTAATTTTAGGTGTTTGAATTGTCAAAATTGGGAAATATCCCAGACAAGTCCACATGAGGTTCGACACTATAACCTTTTTCCAGACGATGTTGTTAAAAAATGCGAAGATAACCAATGTCAATCTATTGCATATACATATTCAGAAGCTACAACTTATTATGAATACATGATAGACACTGCAATGCGTGCTCGCAAAAAAGGAATATTTAACTTATGGATTTCAAATGGATATATTAATACTGACCCATTGAAAAAACTAAGCAAATATTTGGATGCAGCTAATGTTAATTTAAAATCCTTTGATGATGCTATTTATAGAAAACTTAATGGTGGTCAATTAAAGCCTGTATTAAATACTTTTAAAACATTACATGCTCAAAAAGTTCATTTTGAAATAACTCATCTCGTTGTCCCAGGTTATGTTGACAATGAAGATCTTTTTAAGAGCATGTGTAAATGGATTATTGAGAATTTAGGTCCTGATTATCCTCTTCACATTAGTCGTTTTTTTCCTAAGTATAAATTAACACGATTACCAGCAACTCCCATATCCACTTTAACAAAATTCAGGGAAATTGCACTAAAATTAGGAATTCGATATGTTTATGTAGGAAATGTCATTAATCATGAGGGAAATCATACTTATTGTCATCAATGTAAGAAAATAATTGTTGAACGTAAAGGATATTATATTTCAAAATATCATATTAAAAAGAACCATTGTACCTTTTGTGGAACTCGTATTCCTGGTACCTGGACAAAAAATTAGTTATGATATTGGAAAACCTTTGAAAAGGTATTGTCATTAAAGTATATTTTGTGTTAATTTAGTTTTTCATAAGGATTCCCAGGTAGCTTTCAATATACTGGGACATCGTCTCATTCCTGTAAAAAGGATGGACTTAAAATAAAAAAACAAGATCTGATGAAAAAATAAGGATAATTATTAATGAGCCCAAACTTCAATTTTTCTGCAATTCTCGTAGTATTTTTATTATTACTTCCAATTATTCCTGCCAATGCCCTGGATTCAGGTCGACCTCATGGAGTAACAGCAAATTCATTAAAAACTAATGTTTCTGGGGATAGCATTTATACTATTTCAGGAGGAACAACAGCAGGAAATAATTTATTTCATGGTTTTTCTACATTTCATTTGCATGAAGGAGAACAGGCTATATTTACTGGGTCAAGTAATATAGAAAATATCATAGCAAGGATTACAGGTGGAGAAGCATCATGGATCAATGGAACAATCGCTTCTGAAATTTTAAATGCAGATTTATACTTGCTTAATCCATCAGGCTTTATTTTTGGACCTCATGCAGCCTTAGACATCTCTGGAGCATTTAATGTTAGCACATCTGATCGGTTAATATTCGACAATCTGGCTGAGTTTAATATTTCACATAGTTTAACTGAAAATTTTCCTGAAGGTAAACCAGTGGGGTATGAATATACAAAAGACAGTTCTTTTTCTCCAATCTTAATCCAGGGTTCTATTTTAAATTTAAAAGAAGGTCAGGACTTAAATTTAGTTGGAGGGGATATTCGTCCTGCATCTTTGATTACAGATGTCAATATATCATCACCAGGCATTAAAATTCAAAATGCTCATATTCAGGCTCCTGGTGGTTCCATTCGTATGGCATCTATTGCGTCTGAAGGAACAATTCGATTTGATAATCCTATTACAGATCAATATATTTCAAAAGCAGGAAATATAGTCATTTCTAATGAAAGCTTAGTTCAAACTGGTGGAGAATTAGCTTCATCATCAGGTCATATATTTATCTATGGTGGATTATTTTTTGGAGATAATGGAAGTCTTAATACTGGATCTAAAGGACATTCAGGAAATATAGATGTTCATGCACAAGACATGACTTTTAAAAATAATTGTCGCCTTGACTCTCAATCGTATGGAAATGGTGATGGTGGAGATATTAATTTAATCATACAAAATCATTTAAATATGTCTGAGACTTCTATACAAACAAACTCAGCATCAAATGAAACTGGAAATGCAGGACATGTAAACATTTCTGCAAAAAATATGATATTTGATAATGCCTCATTAATTTCAACAGATACTTCTGGTTCTGGGAATGCTGGTGAAATTAATCTTACAAGTATAGAAGATATAGATCTTAAAAATGGAAGTGAAATTCGATCTAAGGCATGGAATTCTGCCTATGGAAATGCTGGAAATATTAATTTGAAAGCTTCGGATATTGCTATAAGTCAGGCTTCTTTAGTTTCTGCTGATACTGATGGTAAAGGTCATGCAGGTAATGTTACTATTATAGGGGAAGAACTTACAGTGGAAAAACAGTCAATGATTTCTTCTTCTTCAAATAGTCACAGAAATGGAGGCAATGCAGGAATTATAGATATTAAGCTTTCTAAAGACTTAAATATGATAGATTCAGGAACATCAATTCAGACTTTGAGCCTTGGGCAGGGGTCTGCAGGAACCATAAAAATTTTAGGTCAAAATATATTTTTAAATAACAATTCAACAATTTCATCTTCAGGACTTGGAGATGAGTATTATGCTGGTGACGCTGGAGCAATTAATATTTATGCAAACAATACTATTAAATTAGAAAATGACAGTAACCTGTCAACTTCATCTCGTTTTGCAGGTGGTGGACAAATTGATATAAAATCTAAAGAATTAATCTATCTTACAGATAGTACAATTAATACAAGTGTATCACAGGGATGGGGCAGTGGTGGTGACATTCTTCTGGCTACTCAACTTCTATTTACAACTAGAAGTACAATAGAGGCAAAAGCAGAAAATGGCCCAGGAGGAAACATACTAATACAGACACAACAATTTTTGGATGCATCCAACAATTTAATAACAGCAACATCTCGTCTTGGAATTGATGGCAGAGTCGATATTGTTCAACCCACTTCAGATATAAGCATGGATGTAAGTCAATTGCCTGATCATTTTTTAGATGCTTCTGCAAAGCTTGAAGATGTCTGTTCTGCTCGCTTTCAAAAAAATATCAGTATTTTCTCTCTTGAAGGAAGAGGGGCATTGCCAAAAGCTTATAATGATTGGATACCAGGGTCGGAAATAGCTTATGATCGGCCTGATATTCAATTACAACATATTCCTAATAGTTCGCAATATATGGATGCTCTATGTCCTTTTACTGAAAAAGAAAAACATCAGGATTCGTCTGACAAACAGGAGAATTAGTGTTGAAAACAAATAATAATCGATCCGCTTTATTGGTCTGTCTTATTATTGGATTTTTGTGTATTAACGTTCAAGCGCAAGATTCGCCATTTTTTGAATTAGAACCCAAACTTTCTGATAAACCACCCTCTTTTTTGGACCAATTGACTCCATCACCATCAAAACCTACATCAAATATTTCTGGTATGAACAATATCCCTATTCGAAAATTTCGCATACAAGGAAATGCAATTTTTTCTGGTTATGATGATGATATGTGCGCAATACTTGCCATGTATTGTATTTCTGACAAAGTTCTTGATCAATTAAAAGAAGAAGGTTTACCTGCAGATGTCACAAACCAGTTGTCATTATTGCTAAATCATTTTTTTATAGATGAAGATCAGTTTATACTTTCAATAAAGCGCCTTTTAGCTGAAAATGATGTCATTTCTTATCTGGACATAATCATTCCAAAAGCTTCAATATATCCTGACCATGTCATTACTCCAGAATCACTTCATGCTGTAAAACGTCTTCTCACAAAATACTATCAAAAAAGAGGATATATTAATAGTATTGCTGTAATACCAGATCAAGAAGTTATAAATAATGAGATTATTATAAAAGTCATTGAAGGAAAATTGACACGTATATCAGTTTTTGGAAATAAAAATATTTCAACCCAATATATTATTGATCGCTTACAACCAGCAGTGAAAAAAAAGAATAAGATTTTAAATATATATGAACTTGAAAAGGCTTTACAACAGTGTATTCCATTATTAAAGCTTGATCCTCAGATAAAAAATATTCATGTTCATCTAAAACCTGGTATATCAATGGGAGAAGCAAATCTTGAAATCCAGATTATTGAAGAAAAAATGATAAATGTCAAAATTGGTGCAAATAATCACCATTCACCTGCAATTGGATCTTATTGTGGAGAAATAAGCTTTGGGCATTTGAACTTATTGGGTTTTGGTGATTCTGTTAATTTTCAATATGGTGTTACAGAAGGTCTTGATGATATTGCTTTTAGCTATAATTTCCCTTTAGGTGAACGTGGAGGAGGATTAAAGATAAGCGCTGATAGAAGTAAGTCTGTTGTTATTGCTGAAAATTATAGACATTTTGATTTGACTAATACTGTTTCCAGCTTTTCTTTTGGAATTATATGGCCTTTTCTAAGAACTCTATCAAGAGAATTTTCAATGACATTACAAATAGAACGATTACATTCAAAAACAACCTTCATGGACATGCCCTTTCCACTAGATGGTGCTGATCGTGATGGAAATGCAGACCTTAGTATTTTTCATTGTATTCATGAATGGCTGTATCGTACTAATCAAAATGTCTTTGGCCTTAGATCAATAGCAAGCTTTGGAATTGATGCATTTAATGCAACGATCAATGAGAATGGTCCTGATGGTCGTTTTTCTACATGGATGATTCAAACTCAATGGTTAAGGCATCTTAATTTTTTGGACAGTCAACTTTTAACACGTTTAGATTTTCGTTTTTCAAATCAACATCTAATGCCATCACAAAAATTTGCCATAGGAGGTGTTAATAGTGTTCGTGGATACAGGGAAAATAGAATAACATCTGATGATGGTCAATTAGCCTCAATTGAATGGCAATTACCAATGGGCCGATTACCTTTATTTACTTTTAGTCCTAAACAAGAAGATGGGCAACTAAGAGGATCATGCTTTATAGATTATGGAAATGCCCATAATGTTGATTCGAAAGATCCATCAATAAAAAGCATTTCAAGCATTGGATTGGGTTTACACTGGAATATCAATAAACGTATTTTTAGTAAATTTTATTGGGCTCATGCATTAAGAGATCTTGAAACACCAGAACAATACGATATTCAGGATGATGGTATCCATTTTCTATTTCAGACAGTATTGTATTGATATGGATAGCAATAGAAGGAAGGAACCTACCTTATTAAAATCATGACAAATGCCAAAAGAATAAGGCCGCAGACAAACTAATTATTTATGCCAACTGAGCTGTATTCATAATTTTTTGCATTTCAGGAGATTGCTTTGACATTTGTGCCATCACAGTAATAACCTGGTTTAGTTTTTCCTGAATTGAATCCTGATTATCCCGAATAGTTTGAATGTCTAATTTTTGATAGTTTTGTTCAGGAATTGTTATAGATGAATCCTTTTCCTGGTATTTATCAGGCCGTTTGTTTATAAAAAATTCATTAACTAATTTTTCTAATTCTTTTTGTGCTTTTGTAAAAGCTTTTTCAAAAGCAGTCTTTCTATCCCATATAATATATCCAATAAGAGCAATAAGCGCAGCAATAATTGCGATATTGAAATTT
>Ga0272440_1000490_pt1 | contig 33539 bp, 12 predicted proteins | sample SSMMMBAug17_FD_192440 | JGI IMG/M metagenome (GOLD analysis project Ga0272440, IMG submission 192440) | Marine sediment archaeal communities from Little Sippewissett salt marsh, Falmouth, MA, United States - SSM-MMB-Aug17 | ecosystem: Environmental > Aquatic > Marine > Wetlands > Sediment ... | reverse complement strand
ATTGTGGCTTTAAAGTATACAATAAAAGTTGTATAATTTAATATTCATTATTTAAATAACTTAGATTGCTGGTCAAATAATTAGTGTATTATAATATGGTTATAACAATGCATTTTATTTTCGTGCCATGAAAAAACTAAATAAAATGATAATATTATCATTCAATTTAGATTTTTCATGGCACGAAATATGCCCTCTTGCCAGATTGCCATCTTCATTAATTAAACATAAACCATTTGTTTTAAGTTTAATTTTTTGGAATGACCGTGCTAGATCGTATAAATCGAGATCCAACCAATTTCCGAAACCAATGTAGGGGCGAACCTTGTGTTCGCCCGCCGAACAAAAACCGATATCAAACCTATGTAGGGGCGAACCTTGTGTTCGCCCGCCGAACAAAAACCGATATCAAACCTATGTTCGATAATGAATTAGAAACGTTTGCCTCGGACATAGGTTCGCAAACGATTTTTGTTCGGCGGGCGAACATAAGGTTCGCCCCTACATTGGTTTCGGACATTGGCTGGATTTCAATTACTACGATCTACCCGAAAATTTATGATCGCTTACTTAACCCCAGGCGGTCGCGGCTTTGCCGAAATTTTGCATTGATGGATTTTTATAGCTAAAACCGGGGCATTATTTCTGCCTTGCTGTACTATGTTCCTCCTGACAAGCTTATTAATATATCAGAAAACTATTTCTTAATTAATTCTAAAAACGATCAGTTTTGTGTTTTTTCCGCCGTGCTGAATTATATTTTGCAATATGCTTTACATCCCTGAAGCATGGAAATATAAAAATGAAACATTGTTTTCGTCACAAAATGTAACTGAAGCATAATTGTACAATATAGAACCAACCTATGAATAATTATGTGTTAATCAGAAAAATATTTCAAAAATTTCATTGAATTGTAATGTGAATTGTAATATAGTCTGAAATATTACCTGGATAGCAATTTTCAATGCACTATTTTTTTTGGTTCTTACTACAAATTTTTTTATATCTACTCAAACAAGGTAATAGTATGAATCTAAATGATCTAAAAATGCGACCCAAACTCATTGGATTGTTTGTGATTACAGGTTTGATCCCACTGGTTGCCATTGGATTATGGAGCAGCAAGCTTGTCGGGGATGCTCTGACAAAAAGCTCGTATGGTCAACTTGAAGCTGTCAGAGAAATCAAAAAAGCACAGATCCAAAAAATGTTTACTGAGTATGAAAATGATATGGCGGTTATGGCTGAAACTGTCAATGCTTTCAAACAGCAGGCATACAATCGTTTACAGATGATCCAGTCTGTCAAGATTAAGGCGATTGAAACTTTTTTTTTAGATATGACTGATGAATTGACAGACATTAAAAATAAACCTTTTATAATCAAGGCACTCTCCAACTATAATGCATTAACTCAAACAAACCATGCCACATGGAAACATACTGTTGGCCAATGCAATACAGATGAATTAAAAGCCCTGTCAATTAAGAATAATTGGCAGGATATATGGATCATATCATCCAATGGTACTATCGTGTATGCTGTCAATAACGAAAATATTTCAGGTAGCCAACTCAGCACAATCCAACCGGAGTATGCTGATACTTGTAAAGATTTGGGATCAGACAAATCCCAGAATACTGCTGTAATAGATATTGTTCCTAAAAAATTCGATCAAAATGAGACCATCACTACTTTTATTGCCAGAAAAATGGACAAACACAAAAACGTCCAGGGATATGTCCTTATTTCAATTGCGGCGAAAGAAATTAACGCCATTGTTCAGTCAAGTCAGTTATCTGATAACAAAGTCACAAGTGTGATATTGGGTCAATGGAATCGGGTGATCAGTTATCGAACTGCACCCTGGGCCAATAATACCAATGATGAAATTGATCGACAGATCCTCAATGCCGCCAAACTAGCGATTTATGACCATTCTGGTGTCAGGGTTATTTCTGATTCAGATGGCAATCTTCAAATGCTGGCCTTTGATCCAATCCATGTGGATGGGTTAAAATGGGTGATGCTTGGGAGTATGTCGTTAGAAGCAGGTATCACGCCCAGGCTGGAAGATTCAAAATATGATTATTATACCAATTATATTCAGCGACATGGTTATTATAACTTATTTTTAATTCATTCCACCGGAAAGGTGTTTTATTCTGTAACACGTGAAGCGGATTATGGTACGAATATGGTCAATGGTAAATTTAAAAATTCCGGCCTTGGCAAACTGGTACGTCATGTACTTGAGCATAAACAATTTGCCATTACCGATTTTGAACCCTATGCGCCCAGCAATAACAAACCTTCAGCCTTTATCGCCCAGCCGATCATCAACAAGTCAAAACAAGTTGAGTTTATCGTTGCTCTTGAATTATCCCTTGAAGCTATCAATAGCATCATGGGACAGCGTGAAGGCATGGGAAACACTGGCGAAACATACCTGGTAGGCTCGGATCGCTTGATGCGCTCTGATTCCATTATGGATCATGTGAATCGTTCGGTTCATGCATCATTTCACAATCCTGACAAAGGTAAGGTGGAAACCATTGCTGTCAAAAATGCCCTGGCCGGAATATCTGGTACTGAAGTCATTAACAATTATCACAATCAAACAGTTTTATCTGCATATACCCCCATGCTGGTGGGGGATACCACATGGGTGCTGGTGGCTGAAATTGGTGAAAATGAGGTAAAAAATCCGGTCAAGGCACTGATTAACTCAATTATTAAGGTGGGTTTTTTGAACCTTGTTTTGGTGGCTGTTTTTGCATTCTTTGTGGCAAAGGGTATTGCAGAACCTTTAATTAAGGGGGTTACTTTTGCAAGATCAGTCGCATCTGGCGATGTGACCGCCAAAATTGATATTGATCAAAATGATGAAATCGGCCTTCTTGCCGATGCACTCAGGAATATGAGACGCTCTATTAATGATGTTTTAAAAGAAACCAATGGATTGATACAGGCCATCCAAAATGGAAAACTCACTACCCGAGGCAATGCGGATAAGTTTTCTGGTGGTTGGCGTGATTTGATTGATGGCGTCAATAATCTCATTGTCACCCTTGTGGGCCATATTGATAATATTCCAGTGCCTTCAGTTATTATAGATACTGATTTCAATATACTCTACGCCAGTCAATCTGCAGCAGATATGGCAGGGCTGCCGCGAAAGCATATCATTGATGAAAAATGCTACAAAATTTTTAAACTGGATGATTGTCAGACTGTCAACTGTGTTTGTAAGAGGGCAATGAAAAGTTGTCAGGCTGAACATGGTGAATGTGAAGCATTTACCGGGGGAAAAAATATCTCTGTTTCATACAATGGCGTTGTCATGAAAAATAATGAGGATGTAGCTGTCGGGGCCCTTGAGGTAATTGTGGACCAAACCGCTATCAAGCATGCAATCAACAGTGCCGGTGAAACAGCGGCTGTCTTGATTGATGCCGTACAGGACCTCACTGTATCATCAAAAGAAATCTCGGCAACATCCAATCAACAGGCTGCATCAGTTAAAGAAATTGTCAGCACAATGGAGGATTCTGATCAACTGGCCAAAAGCATTTCAGAAAAAATTACTGCTGTTACTGAAATGACCAATGAAACCAAAGGCGTTGTCAATGATGGCTTTGCTGTGATCCAGTCCAGTATGAAACAAATGGATGAAATCAAAGCATCCAATGCTGCTACTATCAGAGAAATTAAAGTTCTTGGAGATAAGGTAGAAAGTATCTGGGAAATTGTCAACATGATCAATGTCATTGCTGATCAAACAAAAATTATTGCATTCAATGCTGAATTGGAAGCATCTTCCGCTGGTCAATCTGGACATAACTTTCAAATTGTGGCATCTGAAATCCGGCGACTGGCTGACAGCACTGTGTCATCCACTCATGAAATTAAGAGTAAAATCAATGAAATTCAGGCGACCTCTAACCATTTGATTGCAAAATCCGAGGAGGGCACTGAGAAAATTATCGAAGGGTGGGAGATGTCCAATAAGCTCCAAGAACAATTTGGGGTGATTTTAAAATCTGCGGATATTTCTGTTGGCGCTTCGGATCGCATTGCTCTTTCTATCAAGCAACAGGTATCGGCCTTTGCACAGATTCTGGATACATTGAAACAAATTTCTAAGGGAATTGACAGCTTTGTGGAATCAACAAAATCAACATCCGGGGCGGCTGAACGCTTGCAGGAAATGGCGGATAGCCTTCACAAAGTCATTGAAGAGCACTCAAATCATGATGAAAACAAAAAGGGGGCCCAACGGACAGCGGTTTGTGATGTTGTGGATATTGATGCGTAATTTTAATCAATTAACAAAAATTAGTGTAACCAAATAACCCAAAAAAAGGAGGCAAGTGAATGAATTTAATGAACAACCTGAAAATTGGCATGAGAATCTATTTCATCGCCATCTTGTTAAATGTTTTGATGATGATTATTGCAAGTATCGGGATTATCAAAATGGGAAATATCGGAAATGTATTATATGATATTGCTGAAATCGATATCCCTCTCACCAGAATTATCACCCAGATGACAGTGCATCAACTGGAAAAAGCAGTGTACTTTGAGCGTGCCATGCGCTATGCAACATTTTTAACAGACTTTCAAAATCACACAGCAAGAGATCATTTCAATTCCGCCAAAGAGTCATGTTTCAAGCAAGGACGTCTCTTTAATGAAAATCTGGAAAAAGCCATGAAAATTCCTGAGCATGCGTTACAAAATGCAAAAAATTTGCAAGCCCGCCAGCAATTCAAGGATATCCTGGATGCATTAAAATCCATTGATAAAGAACATCATGAAGTTGAAAATAAAATGAAAAAAGTCTTTGAAATGATTGATGCCAAAAAAATTGACAGGGCTGAACATCAAGCCGATCAAATTGAAGATGCAGAAGAAGACCTGTTTCATACTCTTGAAGAATTACTGATGAATATTGAAAAACAAACTGAAACTGCCGGCAAACACGCGGAACATGAGGAAGCAGCCGGTTTGAGAACAATGATATGGATCACAATTATCGCCCTTGTCCTGGGCATATTCTTGAGTCTTTATATCACCAAAAGTATTACCCGGCCCCTGATTGATATTGTGAACATTGCCAAAGATATTGCCCATGGCGAACTGAATAAAGAAATTACTATTGATCAACGTGATGAAATTGGTGACCTTGCCAATAATTTCCGCAGTATGGTTTCAAGAATCAGAGACTGTGTCAAGGTTACGATGGATCAATCCCAGCATATCAAGGATGGTGATTTAAAATCTCGGTGTGAAAACAAAGGGTTTCAAGGGGCATGGAAAGATTTAACCAAAGGTATCAATGATATCGTTGACGCATTTATTGAGCCTTTTGATGTTGTGGCACAAAATCTCAATCGCCTCTCTCGGGGGGATATTCCAGATTTACTGGATCATGATTACAAAGGTGATTTCAATGAAATGAGAAACAGCCTCAATCAACTCATTAAAGTACTTAGTACAATTATCAATGAAATTAAGTCTGGAACTGATGTCTTGCTTGATTCGGTTCAGGACTTAACAGTGTCATCACAGGAAATCTCCAGTACGTCAAATGAGCAGGCCGCAGCAGTTAAAGAAATTGTCAGCACAATGGAAGATTCCGATCAACTGGCAAAAAGTGTTGCCGGTAAAATATCTGAAGTCACTGATCGAACCACCTCAACCAAAGATGTTGTGAATCGAGGGTTTACTGTAATCAAGGAAAGTCTTGACAAAATGAGTGAAATCAAGACAGCCAATGCAGAGACAATCACTGATATTAAATCTTTGGGTGACAAGGTTGAAAGTATCTGGGAAATTGTCAATATGATTAATGGCATTGCCGATCAAACAAAAATTATTGCCTTTAATGCCGAGTTGGAAGCTTCATCAGCAGGTGAAGCTGGAAAGAATTTTCAGATTGTGGCATCAGAAATTCGACGTCTGGCGGACAGTACTGTGTCATCAACCAGTGAAATCAAAGCAAAAATTACAGAAATCCAACAATCTTCTGACAGTCTGATTATTGCTTCTGAGGAAGGTACTGTGAAAATCACTGAAGGTTGGGAGTTGTCCAACAATCTCAAAACTATTTTTGATGATATCCTGCATTCAGCCGATGTTTCTGCAACCGCATCCGATCAAATTGCAACTTCAGTAAATCAGCAAGCATCAGCTTTTGAACAAATACTTCTTACCCTAAAACAAATATCTGAAGGTATTGATAATTTTGTTATTTCTACAAAATCGACGTCTGAAGCTTCTGAAAAGCTAAAAGAAATTTCAAACAATCTTCACACAGTTCTGGAAAACTATCTGGGACATGGAGACAAGAGCAATGGATAATCAGGAATTGTTAGACAATATTACCCTTCGGGCCCAAAACGAAAATGAGGAGCAAATTGAAAATGCCGAAAAAATTAACAAATACCTGATCGTTTCAGTAAAAGATAAAAAATATGCCTTTCATGCAGACCAGATCAGGGAAATTGTGATGAATGTTCCCCTTTACTATGTGCCATTTGTTCCTCATTATATTCGGGGGTTTATCAATCGTCATGGAGAACCCTATACTGTTTTTGATTTAAATGCCTTGTTTGAAAAAGAACAATTGGATTCAGCGACCTTTCTCATTTCTAAATTCAATAACGATCAGATTGCCTTTTTAACTACCAGTGTGATTGAAATATTAAAAATCCCTGAAAGTGAAGTTCATTTGATTACTTCCACAGATGAATACGACAGCTTCTTCTTAGGGGCATTGAATTCCAAAGGCACTGAGATTTTTATTTTAAATCTTCAAAATATCATAGGCAGGTTAGACGATGACCTCGGTAGTGTATAACATGCATGAATTCCTGGTGCTGAGCTATCCAGAACTGGGATTCATCATCAATCGGGATCAAATCTTTGCCAGTGTATTTCTGGAAGAATCTCAAGAAATGGAAAGTGATACCAGATACTTGACTGCTCAAATGCAATTTAATGAACATACACTGCCAGTGTTTGACCTGGAGCATTATATCAAGGAAGTTTTTGATTGCCAGAATGAAAGCCTTCTAAATGTAGCACTGATTGTAGATCGGACAATATTCAATACTGACAATCAAGAGACTTACGCAGATACAATAATCAAACAATATTCACATTTTTCAGAGCAATATCTTGCCCTAAAAGTAAATGTGAATGCGGTAATCAAAGGGATTGCCCTATCTGAGGTGCGTTTAATCCCCATTGGCATTCGAGAAGTTTTACAGGGACAGGGGATTTTGGGCTGTCGGTTTCCAGAAGCTGGCTTGATTCATTATTGGCTAGATTTTGAAACGATCATTATTAATTGTGTGTCTGGCAAGGCGATTGGTCTCAATAAGGATTAGGGGCATCATTCATTTTTAACAATATTTTAGTATTAACATCCTCATTTCATAGATCGTGCAAAAATGGGCATCCTTCATATTCGCTGACAATTTGTTAACACGTTTACTCCGCTTTCATGCACAATTTGTCTTATGAAGCGATAAAATCCTGTGCGTCTTCGATCTGAGAGAGTGTAACCAAAATGTTAGGTTACATTCATCTGAGAAATGGCAAACAAGGAAACAAAAACAAATGAAAATACTTATAGTGGATGATTCTGCCTTAATGCGAGCAGTAATCAAAACCTTTTTAAACAGCCAAAAAGATATGGAAGTTATCGGTGAGGCAACCAATGGTGAGCGCGCGGTTGTCATGAACAATAATCTCGTTCCTGATTTAATTATAATGGATATCAACATGCCCATCATGGATGGCCTTGAAGCTACCCGCCAAATAATGCGGGACAAGCCAACGCCAATAATAATCTTTTCGGGTGATGCCACTGCTGAAAATAGCTTTCGGGCCATGAACATGGGGGCAGTGGATGTCATGCAAAAGCCAGACATTGATAAAATGAATGATCCTGCCTTTCAAAATGAATTTTTGTCCAAAATGCGCATCTTTGCCAAAAAACGACTCTTTTATGAAGCCAGACCAGCAAAATCGGCCGGACGAATTAAAAGTGTCCAACAAAATTTCCGACTTGTTGTTATGGGGGCATCAACCGGTGGTCCTGTTGCTGTGAAAGATGTTTTGCATGGCATACCACAAAACTTTCCTTTGGGGATCGCATTGGTGCAACACCTGGAAAAAGGCTTTGATCAGGGCTATGCCAACTGGCTCAATGAAGACACTGCTTTGACTGTCAAACTGGCCCAGGATAGACAACAAATTTCGCCTGGCGAAGTGATTGTTGCACCAGTGGATAAACACCTGATTGTTCAGGATAACTATTTTGTGTTGGATGACCGGCCCAAAGTATTAAATCAAAAACCCAGTGTTGATGTTTTATTTGAAACAGCCGCCCAAACCTTTAGAGCGCATGTATTGGGTGTACTGCTTACCGGCATGGGAAATGATGGCGCTGGTGGTTGTGTGGCCATAGTATCAAAAGGCGGCACCACGCTGGTCCAGGATAAATCCACTTCGGCTATTTTTGGGATGCCCAAAGCGGCCATTGAAATGGGCGGTGCTTCTCAGATTTTACCTCTCAATGAAATGGCAAAAATGATAACTTCATTGGTAGCCCAAAACTAAGATTGATAGAAACATGTTGACCATTGAAAATAATTTTAAACAGGTCACAGACTTCATTGCCAGAGAAACAGGTATCAGTTTACCTGCAGCCAATCATCAGATGGTCAGGCGATTCGTATCTGAACGACTGCAAACACTGAAAAAAGATATTAATACGTATCTGGTATATGTCAGACAAAATAAAGAAGAGTATGATCTGTTTCTGGATGCAGTGACAATCAACGAAACCTATTTTTTTAGAGAAGAAAAACAGTTTAAGGTAATTGAATCATACATATTTCCTGCTTTAGGCAATTTGCAGGTCAAAAACCTTCAAATCTGGAGCGCTGCCAGCTCGACTGGTGAAGAAGCTGTTTCCATTGCAATACTGGCTGAAAAACAGTGGCTGGCAATGAATGATCGCACATATTTTGTTTTGGCTACAGATATCAATCCCAATGTATTGAAAAGTCTGGAGAAAGGTATTTTTAAACCCAATTCCTATCGGGTGGATGGTTCATCATATCACCCCCTGATGTCCGAGTTTATTCGGACACAGGGCCGATTGTTTTCTCTTAATGAAAAAATCCTAAAAAATATTGAAATCTGTCAGCTCAATCTGTACATGGATGATATGAGTGCCTGGCAAGGCCGGTTTCATCTGGTTTTTTTGCGGAATATGCTGGTTTATATTCCATTGGATATTCGTAATCACATTCTGGATCGCCTGATTAAGAACATTATTGATGGCGGCTATCTGTTTTTGTCATCGTCTGAAACCCCACTGATTTCACATCCAAATTTGAAATTAATTGAACAATCTGGGATCTTTTTCTTTCAAAAAAAGCGGCTTGAAGATAAAAAAAAGGGGTTTTCCATTAATCAACAACTATTGGAAAGTGAAATCAAAGAAAAGCCTTTTCACCAACGATCAAAAGGGTCACATGATACTTTCTCATCAGAAAAGCAGCAGGTTGCTAATATCCATGAAATACTTAAATTTGCCAATCAGAAATTGAATAATCAAACCTTTTTAGAGCAGGATAATTTTAATTATCATCTGGCATTGGAATTTTTGGATATTGTTGTCTTATTGAACAATCACCAGAGCAAAGATGCCAAAAATCGTCTTAACAAAATCAAACAAACTGTTCGAGAAAATGAACTGACTCATTATCTTTGTGGATATATCTATCAGGTCGAAGGCCATAAAAGCAGTGCTTTGAATCATTTTCAAAAAGCCTTGAATCACAATCGTGAATTCTGGCCGGCTCGCTTTTATACTGGAATGTTGTTAAAAAAGCAATCCGCCACAAAAGCAAGACATGAATTTATGGCTTGTCATAAAAGTATTATCCGATACATTGAACAGGATCGCTACGATTATCAATTCTTACTTGAAGGCTTTAATGCCAAATATTTTCTTGAGTTATGTCATAAATGGATAACAAAATTAAAATAATAATCAATAATTACATAAACGAGGTAATGTCATGGCTATTAATAAAGATGCATTTATCGAAAACTATCTGGACGAAATCCGGGAAAATCTTGAAAACGTTGACTCCGGTATCATCCGCCTGAAAAAATATCCTGATAATATGGATGAGTTGGGCCAGTTTCTTCGCCTGTTACATACAATCAAAGGCTCTTCCAGAATGCTCAAATTCAATCACATTGAAAAGATCATTCATGGATTGGAAAACATTTTTAAGGGTGTTAAAGAAAACAAGTATTCTATTGACAAACATTTGACCCAACTGGTGTTTATCACAACGGATCATATTCGTGCCGGGGTGCGAAGCATTAAGAGAAATGGAAAAGATGATATACCGGAAACCCCTATTATGGACGTGTTAAAAAAAATATCCAATGGCGAACCCTATACACTGGAAGGTCTGGAAATTCCGGAAGATGAATGTACACCGGAAACCCTGGAAAATGGGGAGCCTTGTATTGATGCCAGGGATAAGGCCAAAAAGGATGTTAAAGAAGCCATATCCAGTTATGAAACCATTCGGATTAAACTCAGTAAAACCGAAAAAATGATTCGACTCCTCAATAATCTTATCATCAAACAATTTCAGCTGAGAAAAGAAAATGATTTAATTAATACACTTGAAGAACAATTTCGTGAACTGCTGGCCATGGATGACATGACTGGAAAAGAACATAGCAAAGACACCTACCCTGAATACACTAAAAAAATGAATGAATGCTTAAAACATATCCAGCAGCTCAAAAAAGATTTCCGCCTTGATCTGGCCTTACTTGAAGCCAATACTTTTGAACTTCAAGAAGAAATTTTTACCCTGCGAATGCTTCCCATGGATTTAATTTTTGGCTCCATTCCCAAAATGGTTGAAGAGACCGCAATGGTTCTCGATAAGGAGATTGATTTTACCATTACTGGCCACGATGTCATGATTGATAAAATTATTCTTGAAAAACTTAATGATCCAATTATTCATCTCATCCGAAACGCTGTGGATCATGGCATTGAATTTCCTGATGAACGTATCAAAAAAGGCAAGCCCAAAGTGGGAAAATTAGAGATTAAATGCTATCTGGAAAGTGGCAATATTATTATTAAAATTACTGATGATGGCAAAGGAGTGGATTATGATAGAATTCGAGAAAAAGCGATCAAGGAGCACCCAGAACAAGAAGATGAAATCATGATGATGGAAAACGCATCTTTAAATGCCTATTTGTTTACTTCGGGATTTTCTACGCGTGATGTTGTTCAGGAACTGTCCGGCAGAGGCGTGGGCCTGAATATTGTCAAGTATAATATTGAAAACATCAAAGGTCGAATCAATCTGTCCAGTGAAAAAGACAAAGGCACTGAGTTTACATTATCACTGCCCCTGTCACTGGCTACTGTTGAAGGATTCTTTATTACATCTGCCGGAGAAAAGTTCTTGATTCCATCAACCTATGTAAAAGAAGTCCTGATTGTCAAAAAAGATCAACACGTTCCCCTGGGCCAAAAACATGTGATTATTCTTCGGGATAAAATCATTCCCATTTATTACTTATCTGTCCTTCTGGCCAAAAAGGATGCACCTGAAGAAGATGAGTCTGAAAAACGATTTATTATGGTTATTGAATCTCTGGGCAACATGATCGGCATTGTGGTGGATTCTATTATTCAGTATGCATCATTGATTTATAAACCCCTGCCGCCCAATTTAAACAAGCTCAAACTCATTCAGGGCATTGTGTTTGATGAAAGTTATAATATTATTAATATATTGTTTATTCCAGAAGTCATGGAACGTTTCAGGCGTATGCGTCCCCGAATAGAAAAAACTTCCTATCCCACCAGAAATTCACAGGAAAAAACTATACTGGTTGTTGACGATTCATACTCAACCCGAGAGATAGAACGTTCTATTCTCGAAGTTGAAAACTATAAGGTGGTTACTGCGAGTAATGGGAAGGAAGCCTTAGAAAAACTGTCAACCAATCCAATTGATCTGGTTATTACCGATATCAATATGCCAATTATGAATGGTCTAGAACTTGTTGAAAATATTAGAAAAGCTTCAAATTTTTCATCCATGCCGGTTGTTGTCGTTTCATCAGAGGAAGACCCTGACATTCGCAAACGCTTTACACGCCTGGGGGTGGCATCACAAATTGTCAAATCCGATTTTGAGAGAGGCAACCTGGTGCAGACAGTTCAGGAGGTGATTGGTGTTGCCCGGTAAAAAGTACCGAATATCAAGAAATCTCATCATATTCACTGGCCTGTTCATTCTTATTGCTTGCCTATACTATTATGTAATTTATATGGATACTGCCCAACAGGAAGAAAGTATCCACATTGCTGTTATCGGACCTTTTTCCGGGTCATATGGTTCACGTGGAAAATCCTGGTTAAAGGGAATAAACCTGCATGTTGATCATATCAATCAGCACGGGGGCATTCATGGCAAAAAAATCGTTTTGGATATTTTTGACGATCGCAATGAAAAACTGGTCGCCAGACGAAGAGCTTTTGAAATTGTAGAACAAAATCAAGCAGTTGCTGTTCTTGGGCATGATGATCCACACTGTACAGTCAATGGCAGTAAGGTGTATCGACAGTATCGGGTTCCAGCCATTACACTATCCCCCGGAGATATTCCCCTGTCTCGCGATAAATATTGGTGTTTTAGAATATTCAATAATTCAAAAACAAAGGCAAAGTTTGTTTTAAACTATATTCAGCATGTGATAGCGATTTCTGCTGTGAGTATCATTCATGAAAACCAACACTTTGGAAAAACATTTTTCTCGAATATCCAGGAAATCATTGATCAATCGAAAATAGAGTTACAACATACCTGGTCATTTAATCCAAACGATACCAGTATCGAACGAACATTTGCGGAAATTATACGACAGATACAAAAAAAGCAAGCCCATGATGCGGTACTCATAATTGCAGCAAATACTTTTCAGGGCGGACAGCTCATTGAATTGATCATGCAGAAAGAAATTACCCATCCGGTGATATTGGTTCGGGATATGTCTGGTATTTCCTTTGATGCCCTTGAAATGTCTTCTCTTTCACACCCACCCAATTTAAAAAACATGGATGGTGCGTATATCAGCATGCCCATTATGTTAAACTGCACGAGTGAAAAAGGGCAGTCTTTTAAAAAGGCATTCAAAGCTTATCATGGCCATGAATCTGATTTTCGCGCGGCCTTTGCTTACGATGCTGCCCTGATTCTCACAAAAGCGATTGAAAGCACATGTATTGAAGGCAACCGGAAGACAATTCAACAAGATCGTAAAGCCATATTGAATTATCTCAAACAACTGAATACACCGGAATGTGCCATACGAGGCACAACCGGGCTCAACTATTTTGATGCATCAGGCAATAACCCAAAATCAATGGCCATGGGAATTGTGCATAACCAAAAAATTGTCCCGGCACTCATTCAATTGACAGATATTGATAGAAAAACAGCTCATAAACTCATCGACAATAATCTGAATCACAAGCAACTCCTTCAAATTGATGGTAAATACATGCGCAAAACCAATATTGTTTATACAGGCGTTTATTTAAATAAACTCAGTAATTTTGATGTCATGGGATTGACCTTTCAACTATCCTGCGATTTGTGGTTTAGATATCGGGGAGATATTAATGTTGACCATGTGGATTTTTTAAATGCAGAGTCTCCTGTTGAACTAAATGCCACTGTGGCAGACAAATGCCTGGATGATATCAATTATCACCGATACAGGCTGGATGGTACATTTAAGATGGATTTTCAATATAAAAAAAATATTATGGGTAACCATCTGTTAAGTTTGAGTTTCAGACATCATGATCATCCCATGGGGCAATTGATTTATGACATTGATGTTATCGGGATGGGTTATCATGCCAATTCATCATTTGTGGCGGAAATTAAATCTGAAGCTATGCGCGGTATTGGATCCGGATGGTTGGTGGATAATATTACCTTTAACCAGGATGTTGTTCAAAAGCATTCAAAAGGTGATCCCCGATTTTTTGGACATGGGAAAAGCGGGGTGGGGTTTTCCCAATTTAATTTTGGCATACATATCAAAAAGGATACCTTTACCTTACGCAATCAATTTTCCATAGTCACATCAAAAATTCTACTATTGACCTGTGCAATACTGCTTGTTTTATTGAGCCGGGCCGCCCATTTTAAAGCATATATTCCAGATTCTGTTTATAATACACTTTGGATCTTTCAGTTACTCAGCGCGTTGTTATTATTATTGTCTGCTGAATCCTACCTGCTATCCTACCTGGGAATTCATCTCAGCACGTCCCTTTTTGAAAAGCTGGTCTTGATTTTTGATATTTTATGGTGGATTATCCCGGCAATTCTTGTCACCCAATCAATCAATCGGTTTATCTGGGAGCCTCTTGAAAAGCAGACTGGCCGAAATGTCCCCAATCTTATCCGGCGAATGATAGAATTCTTGATCTATCTTCTAACCCTATTTGGCATTATTGCCTTTGTTTTTCATCAGGCCCTTACCGGATTGTTAGCCACATCGGGCGTACTGGCCATGATATTGGGGCTGGCGGTTCAAATCAACATAGCCAATATTTTTTCAGGCATAGCCATTAATATTGAACAGCCTTTTCGTATTGGAGACTGGGTGCAAATCGGTGATAATGAAGGCCAGGTGATTGATATCAACTGGCGCACGACCCGATTGCAAACCCGAAGCGGTAATGTCGTCAGTATTGCCAATGGTCAGGTATCTGAATCATTAATACAGAATTTCCATTATCCGGATGACTTATATTGGGAAAAAATCTTTGTTAATGTCGATCCCATTCATCCGCCTGATCAGGTAGAAAAGGTTTTGACAAATGCCGTTGTATTAATTACTGATGTCATCAAACCCCTGGTTTCATTTACAGGAGTGACTGACTGGGCAGCAAATTATCAGGTGGGGTATTTTGTAAAGGACTACAGCCAAAAAAGTATCTATCAGAATGTCATTTGGAAATCAGTGTGGAAGCATTTAAATACTTACAATATTGAGCCGGTGACCAATCCATATGTCCCCCGAAAGCCCCAACATGATATCACCAGTGAAATGACGCCCATTGCCATGTTAAACAAGCTCTCGTTATTCAATGCTTTTTCAGATGAAATGAAATTTGAACTCAGCCAATATGTTAGAACTTATCAGATTCCTGCACAATCCACATTAATTAAACAAGGGGAGCCAGGAGATTCATTATTTATTATTGTTGAAGGGGTTGTTGCTATTCATATTACCGATGACAAGGGTGAAGAAATTGAAGTGGCACGAAAGCGTGCCGGTGATGTTATTGGTGAAATGGCTCTACTGACTGGCGAGGTGCGGTCAGCAACAGTGATCTCACTCACAGAAATCCATCTGTTTGAAATAAAAAAGAATGATATCTCGCCTTTTCTAGAAAAAGACCCTGATTTGTTGGATCGGTTGAGTCAAATGCTGGCCGAAAGAAAGATGGCCAATGAAAATGTAAGAGCATCACGACTCAATATTGAAAAACAACAAAAAAACGTGAAAAATAAATATCTGGAACAAATTCAGAAATTCTTTGCCCTTAAACGCAGGCGGATTGACCATGATACCGATGATTTGGAACCCGATTATTCCTAAGTGATTTACTGATGGATGTTTTGTAATATTATCTTGAAATTATTAATCTAATCATTTATATTTGAATGTGAAAATTTTAAAATATTCGTAAAAAATATCAAAAGTGACATAAATTCATGGGAGATTTACTCAAAAGAATCGCATTTTTTATTATCATATGTCTATCAGGCTTCATCTTACTCAATACATATTCTGTGATGACAAGGCCTGAAATCAAACAACCACAAACAGAAAGTGGTCACTCAGATACCCTGACAGGCATTCGCTTGACCCATCACTATAAAGAAAAAAAAATTTTTTCCATTCAGGCCAAAACAGTGTCTGTCAAAAATAAAAAAATCGGTTTTTTTAGAATTGGCGGGCTGAAACAATTGGAACTGGAAAACATGATTGTGGATTATTTTGAACCCCATGGGACAGATATCGCTCATCCCCAGTCGTCACAAGCACAAGATCTCATTTCATATTTGTCAAAAACAACTCGCTCCATTCCAATATTTAAGAAAAAATTGGTTGGATTTGCGGCGCATAATGCAACAATTCAGTATCATCATCCTGATCATTCCCTTACCATCATTAATGCCCCTTTTATGGAAATCAGTAGCGACCGACAATTTCTTGAATTTCGAAAAAATGTGGCAGTACATTTTCAAAACAAGTTTTTAATATGTAAAAATCTTAACTATGACGTCAAACGATCCAGAATTGTATCCAATGACAGGTTTACTCTCATTGATAATGGCATCAGTCAAACGGGTAAAGGTATTTGTATGAACCTGCGACTGGACCATATTTATCAATGAAATTAAAGTTTTTGCGCTATTCACTCGAACATACTGAAACAGAACAAAAAGGAGACAAAAATGAAAAAAAGTAAATTATTTGTAACAATAATTGCAGGCATGGTATTTATTCCTTATATCGCCTGCGCATTTGATATAGGCTATAATATCAAATCAGTTCATAGCGTTTTTGATGAAAACAATACACAGGAAGTAAAAGTGACGCCTGAAGATTGCACAACAGATGACCAGTTCGGCCATGCAGTGGATGTTTCAGGTGGATATGCTATCGTGGGCGCATATGGCAATGATGATCGGGCGGAAAATGCTGGCGCGGCTTATATGCTTCACTTTGATAGCCAATACTGGCGGCCAATACAAAAGCTGTCTGCCATAGATGGTGATGAATACGACTTTTTTGGATATTCGGTATCCATTGATGGAAACCATGTCATTGTGGGGGCCTATGGGGATGACGATCATGGCAGCAATGCCGGGTCAGCTTATATTTTTACAAGGGATGGCAATTTTTGGTATGAGCATACCAAACTAAAAGCCCAGGATAGCAAACCAAAGGATCGTTTTGGATGTTCGGTTGATATTTCTGGGAAATACATGATTGTCGGCGCTTATGGCGCGCGTGACAATGGCCCGCATTCAGGCGCTGCCTATATTTTTGTCAGTGATTCAAATGGCGTTTATCAACAACAAAAATTGGTGGTGGGCGATTCGGAACCTTATGATTTTTTTGGGCATTCTGTCAGTATATCTGGTGACTATGCAATTGTAGGCGCTTATGGCAAATCCTATCATGGAGAAAGGTCTGGTGTGGCTTATATTTTCAAACGTATGGGTCGGCGATGGCGGCAATTAATCAAATTAACGCCTTCTGATGGAGCAAAAAATGACTATTTTGGTCGGTCAGTATCCATTTCCGGCCAATTTGCAATAATCGGCGCCATTGGTAAAAACAGTTTTGGGAAAAACTCTGGGGCTGCATATATTTTCAAGCGATCTGGATTTTACTGGTCCAGACATGCAACCATTATCCCTAATAATGTGCGGGATAACTATTGTTTTGGTGCATCGGTGAATGTGTCAAATGGTCATGCAGTCATTGGTGCCCATGGAGATAATATGAATGGTACGCGCACTGGCGCTGCCTATGTGTATCAGCTTGATCATCAACAATGGAAACAAATCGCCATGTTCAGACCGCGAGATGGTTCAGATGATGATTTTTTTGGCTGTTCGGTGGCTATTTCCGGAAGTCAAATTATCGCCGGCGCTTATGGCAATGATGAAAATGGCGAAAAATCAGGTGCTGCTTATTTATATGGTCTTTTTTCTTCATATGTGAATGCAAACAGATAGGACAGGCATGCAACAGGCAAAAACAATTCAAGACATTATCGCTTTGAAAAACAATACCCATTTGAACCGAGAAACAGTCAATCTGTTTTACGTCAAACCGCCAACACCAATTGCAAACAAGATCCCGCGGTTTTTTCAAGCAATGCATGATCATCCCCAAAAAATGCTTCTTCTTGGCCCAAGAGGGTCAGGAAAACGCACACTGCTGTGTTACCTTGCCCAAAATCAACTGGAAAGGTTTCATTGTATTTCCATTCACCTGTTATCAACCTTAAACCCAATGGATATCAGTCAGGTGGATATCCTTTTTTGTTTATTGCTTCGTTTAATTGATGACGTAAACCAGACACAAAAACGTCTGGATCCATCAGTTCTAAACAATATTTATCAGCAGCTTCACGATGAGCAACTTATTGAGCGGGTACACTTTAAAAAATCAGAAGCAGGTGAAGCAGAAGGCACCAAAATTGGTTTTGTTCAATCCTTTATCAGGGCCATTGTGGAAGCGCTGTCAACCTCAGGTCATGAGATACGTAATCGTATTCGTGACGCATTTGAGCCACGTATAAGACTCTTTATCAAAAGCGCTCAAGGATTGATTGATTATATTAACAGAACCCATCAGCCTGATGGTCGCGTATTGCTCATTATGTTTGATGATTTGGGACAATTCGATCAGAATACTGCTGAATTGTTTTTCCAAAACCATCTTCCCCTGACTGAACGTTTAAATGCCCATATTATCTATACAATGCCGGACTTTATACGTTTTTCCTCTTTTTTTCCCACCTTGATACAACGATTGGATCGCGTAGAATACTTACGAATCACACCTGTAGTCAATCAGGATCAAACATCTTTTAACCGGGGAAAGCAGTATATGAAAGAGGTCATCTGCAAACGTATAGACAGCCAACTGTTGTCAGAAGATATTCTTGATGGGATTATCACCGCATCGGGCGGTATGCTCAATGATGCATTTTATTTGCTTTTTGAAACAGCAGTATACACTCTGACAGAAATGCCTGATAGTCATGTCCTTCAACAAGATGCTTTTGAGAAAGCAATGGCGCACTTTATTCGTCAGAAATTCCAGCAATTGAATTATCAGCAGGCATCCCTTTTGAAAAATTTGGATTTTTCAAATACTGCATGGGTCGGCAATAGTGATATTAGCGGGTTAATTATGAAAAACTTTCTGGTTGAGTATGAAAATGATAGCAATGTCTGGTTTGATACCCATCCTTTGGTGAAAAGGGGCGTATGTACAGTTTAGGGGAGTGAATTTCATACAAGGAATGCACGATTTCGGCAACCCCAAGAACAGCGTAGGGCTAGAGCCCATAGCCGTCAGGTTAAGGCAAACTCGCTCCGATGCTCGTTCCCAGGCTCTGCCTGGGAACGAGCATCAGAGCGAGTTTGCCTTAGCCTGACGGCTATGGCCCTCAACTCCCCTTGCAGACCAGACATTTTTCCAAAACACAATCGAACAAACTAAAAAAATCAAGAAAATCCAATATTCCAGATGGGTTAATGGTTTGTCATACAGATCATAAATAATATAATGATGATAAATGACAAGCACGCCGAGCAATCCACTACATAAAACCATTACAGTATAATAATATAAATTCGTTTTTGTCATCAGGACATACAGCAATACGCCACATATGCTCAATAAAAATAATGCATGATATACAGGGGCTTTTTTATTTTGTTTCTTAATGGTCAGTAACATATTAAAACGTGAGTAAATCAACTGCTTTGTTGACTTAATGGCATTGGCTTTCATGTTATTATTGATTTCATCAGTGTAAACTTCCTGATTCACAACTTGATATTGATCCCATGTTAAATGGGGATTTGTTGTGAACTGGTTGTTGTCCACAACAAATTGAAGCATATCAGTAGTCAGGTGTTTGTGTTGAAATCGAATCCAAAGTCTGTGGGTTTCCAGTGGATAATCTATAAAGTCTGACTGCATGGTAAATCTGCCTTTGACATAGCATTGCCGGGTTATGATTGAATTGAATGTTGTTTCAACCAATTTTTCTTGTTTAACATCTCTTTCCTGGGTATCTGAAAACTGGATTGCAAAAGGATCAAAATCATTTTTATATCGGAGGGTTAATTTGAATGTACATAAACTGTTTCTGTCAATGATATTGATATCATCAATGGATTGCATTTCTAATGAGGCATAAATCATTTGTTTCTTTTTCATGACTGTTTGATCAATGGCAATCATTTTTTCAGACAAAATCTGTTCAATAATGTCATGGTTTATTTCATAGGAATCCAATAAATGGTATTGATTAAACTCAACTGTGGGAATCAAATGATCCAAATAGGCAATTTTTAGGGGCCTGCATGTTTCACCATATCGATTGAAAAAAATGCGGCCAGTGATTCCATTAAATGAATGGCGATAATTATAAAACTGCACGAGTGATTGACGAATACGTCGTCTATTGGTACGAATGCAGTTTGAGCCAGAATAATCAGATCTCTTTATCGCTTCACATGCCATGTGCATGGCATCATAATAAGCCGCAGAAATCCAATCTGGTTTTGAATGATATTTTTGATAAAAACTGCTCATAAACTCAGGCGATGACGTCCCATGTAAATAATGACATATAAAATGAATCCGCTTTGAACAGGCTTTTGGAATATTGTTCTGATGAAAAGCATCGGTAATTCCCTCAAGAAAAATCTTTGTCCCAAAGGAATCCAGGCCAATAAATGGATAGCTTTCATCATTTGATATTAATGCTGTAATAATTTTAATGGCTGATGGGGCATGTGTAGAAATAATGATACCGCCAATATCGTTGGTTTTTTTTATATCATTGATAATCTGCTGAATGCGGTGTTCAAATTGGTCATGGATTTCATTTCGAAAGGGTGTTAACTCAAATTTTTTTGTCAATTGAATGCTCAGAGCGTTGAGGCCGGGTTCAAGTATTTCAGTAATATTATTGCCATATTCATCACTGCTGTAGACAATGAGAATGTTTTTTAGATGTAAATGATTATGAAGGTAGTTTAATAAATAGTTCGCAAGGTATCTATTATTTGCAACAATATTAAAGTACCAATCGTTATGATGGGTAACTTGCGTTGATGTTGCAGAGGCAGTGATTGCTGGGATTTCAAACTTTTTATATATTGCACCGGCTGCAATGGATGTTGAACTGAAATAGTGCCCGAGAACCATCAGAATGTTTTGATTGTCAACCAGTTCTTTTGCCGCGATAACTGCATCTCTTTTTTGATTATGATCATTTTTTATCCAAAGCACCACTTTTTCGCCAAAAATGCCACCATCTTGATTGATTTGATCTTTATATAAATCAATCCCTGAAATCATTGCTTTGCCATATTCTGTATTCAGGGGCGCTATAATACCAATATCAATTGCGAATACTGTCGTATATGACGTTGCGAAGAAAATCAATAATTGCGCAAGAATTCTTATTGGATACGCAGTTTTTGTAAAAAATGCAGATTCCATTTGTCCTCTGAATTCAGTCTATTTTGGTTACACTCAAATGCCAATCCCTTAAAATCCGCCCAACCATTGCAAAAAGTAAATTACATTCTCGTTAGAAATAACGCCATCCCCATCTGGATCATACTTGATACGTTCTTTGTAAACCGCTTTATCCAGGTCTTCCTGTGAATATAAACCTGTTTTTAACTCTGATAAATCAATATCTGGAATAGCAATCTCTCCCCCTGGCACACGAATATCTGAAATGGTAATTTCTTTGAAGTACTCGGATGACACTTTCACTGTATAGGCACCAATGGGAACATTGTCAAAAATGTATTGGCCATTGTCATTCGTGGTGGTATGTTGACCGGTTTCTACAATGCTTACAGAGGCGCCCACAACAATTGCGTTTCCACCTGCTATGGTGGTTGTGATCTTGCCGATGATTTGTCCTGTAGATCGTTTCAGGATCGTACCATTTTCTCCCACCACATAGATATCTGTGATGGAAGCCCCCCAAATGCCCATGAGTGGATAGGCGACCCCACTTTCTGTTTCTGTCCACTTGCTGCCATTGTATGACAAAATGGTGCCTTGAAGCCCTGTTGCAAAAACTTTGTCGTTGGAAAGCCCCCAGATCCCTTTGAGTGATGAAAAATTACCTCTTTCCTGTTCAATCCATTCAGTGCCATTGTAATGAATGATAGTGCCACCATCACCCACAGCAAAAACATCGGTTTCTGAACTGCCCCATACACCCCGCAGTGAATATGCAGTGACTTTGGACATGGCATCCCACACATAGCCATTGAATTGAAGCACCATACCGCCATTGCCCACAGCAAACATTTTATTTTCATTGCCCCAGATATCCAGCAATGTTGTTGTGGTGCCGCTGGCCATGTCTGACCATGTGATACCATTGAATTTGAGGATGGTGCCATAGGTGCCCACAGCAAAGACAGAGCGGCCATTGCCCCAGATACCATTCAAATGTTCGGTGGTTCCGGTAAACATTTTGGACCAGCTATGGCCATTATATTGAAGGATCACACCATTGTTCCCCACGACATAAACCATGCCAACATCTCCCCAAATAGCGTTAAAATCGTCATCATAAGTCGTGACCACTTTGGACCAGGAAATACCATTGTAATGAAAAATTGCCCCGCCGGTACCCACTGCAAAGATATCATTGGCAGATCGGCCCCATATATCTTCCAGATCACTGTATGTGGTAATGCTGTCAATCACACTCCAATCACGCTGGGGGTTGACAGTCAATGAAAAGGTTTCCAGTTCAGTGTTGTTGCCATCATCCACTGCAATGGTAATATCTGTAGTGCCAAACTGATCTTCACTGGGCGATATAATGACTGTCCTGTTACTGCCGCTGCCGCCAAATGAAATATTATCATTATTGACAATCAGGGTATCGCTGGAAACTGCGGTTAAAATCAAATCATCTGAGGGGGTTTCAGCATCAGTGATGGTAAATGGAATTGGAATGGTGACAATATATTCATAGGTTTCCTGGTTGCTGATTGATGAAATTTTCGGGGGATCATCCACCGGTAATATGTTCAAATTAAAGCTTTCCTGTGAGTCAAGGGTGCCATCACTCACAGTGATTGTAATTGTGACCAGTCCATTTTGATCAGGCAATGGTTGAACCACAACACTGCGATTCTGATCTGATCCTGAAAATGTCAGGTTGGACACAGGCACAATTGTTGGATCTGATGACGACGCGGACAATAATAAATTGTTTGATGGTGTTTCCATATCAGTAATGACAAATTCAATGGATTCTGATGGGGAATCTTCATCAGTGGTTTGATCAATAATCTGTGAGATTTCAGGGGCATCGTTGACATCTTTTACCCGAACAGTAAAGGTATCAGAAATCACAGCCACGCCATCACTGACCTCTATAGTAATGGTTGCAATACCATACATGTCTTTGGCTGGCGTAATGAGTACAGTTCGGTTGGCACCTGTGCCATTAATTTGAATGTTGGCATTGGGAATCAAATTCGCATTGGATGATGTGGCAGATAAGAGCAATTGATCTGCCGGTGTTTCCATATCACTGATTTTAAAGAGAATATTAGGAGATTGGGTATCTTCATGAATGGTTTGATATCCAATATCGGAAATCTGAGGGCCATCGTTAATTTCATTGACCCACAGGGTAAAACTATCTGTAGCCGATGACAGGCCATCACTGACTTTTATTGTAATGGTGGCCCGGCCAAATTGATTCTTAGCCGGTTGAATGGTAATACTTTGCATCTTTTTTCCAGTGCCTTCCAAGATAAATGAAGACTCTGGTACCAGTCTTGGATTTGATGATGCCACAAATACCACCAGATCTTCTGCAGGTGTTTCTTCATCTGAAACAGAAAAGAAAATTGGGTCGGTCCGGCCATCTTCATCAATTTCATAGGGTGTGCCAATATCAAGCTTGCCGACATTCTCAGGGCCATGAACTTGAAGTGGCAACCCTGTGCCTTGAAAGGTATTGTCGCCCAATTGACCATATCCATTGGCGCCAAAACTCAAGACCGCGCCATTGCTTTTGAGTACCAGGCTGTGGTAATGGCCGGCTTCAACTGAAATGGCTTCGGGAAATAAATCTGATTTGATGGGTCGTGTTTGCATGTCTGACATTTCATTAGCGCCTAATTGACCATAAACATTTCCCCCCCAGCCCCAGACAGTGCCATCATTGCGAAGTGCCAGGGTATGCAAATAACCGGCTGCAATTCCGATAACATTGGAGATATCCAATACACGCGTGGGCGTGTTTTTCATAATGGTGGTGCCATCACCCAATTGGCCGAAAGGATTGTCACCCCATGTCCAGACAGTGCCATCTGCTTTTAATGCCACAGTATGATAATCCCCGGCAGCGATAGCAATAACATTGGCAAGCCCTGGAACTATTGCCGGCTTGTTTCGATCTGTTTCCGATTGATCCCCCAATTGTCCAGAACTGTTAAATCCCCAAGTCCAGACAGTGCCATCCTTTTTTAAAGCCACTGAATGGGCATATCCAGCCGCTATGGCAACGCAATTTTCAAGAAAAGGAATGAGAAAGGGTTTATTTTCAAATGTATTCTGGCCTGATTCTGCATTGCCCAACTGACCTTTACTGTTACTGCCCCAGCTCCAGACAGTTCCATTGTCCTGTAATGCCAGGGAGTGGGCATAGCCGGCGTCAATGGCCATCACATTAGTGATCAACAAGATTTGTTGGGGGTCATTCATTTGAGTGGCATCAATTTCGCCCAGGCCCAGTTGTCCATGACTGTTGTTTCCCCATGACCAGACAGTGCCATTATTAGAAAGGGCCATGCTATGATTTTCGCCAGCAGCGAGGTCTACAATATTTTCCAATCCATCCAGGATCGTGGGAAATGATTTCCCTTCATTTTCACCGCTGATACCAATGCCCAGTTGTCCCATATCATTGCGTCCCCATGCCATGACTTCATTACCGCCGCGCACAGCAAGATTATGATAGGCACCGGCTGCAATGGCAGGGTTACCGGCTTCAGTTTCAATTTCAACCACAGGCGGATCATTGCCCGGTTCGATTCTCAGCAGGAAAGTGTCTTCAGACACTGCCTGGCCATCAGATACCCGCAATGTAATCAATGTTTCTCCTGACTGGTCTTTATTGGGTAAAATCATCAGATTACACCCAATAGCGCTGCAGTTGATTTGAATGTTTTCATCAGGCACCATATTGGGATCTGATGAAAATCCCACAATGGTCAACTCTGAAAAATCGCTTTCAGCATCAGACACTTCAAAAAAGATAAAATCAGTGGACTGATCCTCACCAATGGTTAAATCTCCAAGATCTGAAATGTCTGGTGCGGCATTGACTGTCAAAGTAAAGGATGTTGATGCTGCCTGACTGTGATCTCTAACAATAAAGGTAATCACAGCCATGCCAGATTGGTTGTATCCCGGCGTAACAGTGGCAAAGCGGTCTTTTCCAGTGCCGCCAAACACAATATTTTTTTCAGGCACAAGCAATGGGTTGCTTGAGCGTGCATCCAGGAACAAGTCATCAGCTGCTGATTCCAAATCATCTATTTTAAATGAAATGGGACTGGATGTGATATTTTCATCAGTTCGCTGATTTGATATATCAGAGATGGTTGGGGGATCATTGGTGGGCGTCACAACCAGTTTAATACTGGACCTGGCAGTTTTTTCACCATCATTCACCCGAAAATGAATCAAGGTTTCACCATTATCGTTTTGACTGGGACGAATCAAGGCTTTACATTGACCATCAGTGCAAGAAATATTAATTTGATCAGTAGGTACCAAAACCGGATCATCAGCATCGGCAATAACAGAAAGATCCTGAACCGGTGTTTCCGAATCCTTGATTTCAAACTGAAGATATTCTGACTGATTGTCTTCATCAATGGTAATCTTGGGCGGTTCCTGCTGACCAATGTTCAATGGTTCCAGATTGTTAGGGTCATTGACTTTTTGAGGGGACAGGGAATTCTTTATAGAATTGTTTCCCAGTTGTCCTTTACTGTTATCTCCCCATGCCCAGACAGTGCCATCAGTACTCAAAGCCAGGGAATGATTTTCACCAGCAGCAATTGCAATAAACGTTTCATTGACATTGACTTTTATGGGACTGGATTCATAGTTCATGTCAGCATCAGTCATCATGGTGCCATTGCCCAATTGCCCTTGATTGTTGAGTCCCCAAATCCAGATTGAGCCATTATCCTGTAATGCCAGACTATGCTGTCCACCGGCAGCAATTGCAACAATATCAGATAAATTTTCCACCTGAACCGGATAATGCTGATTTTGAGTGCTGCCAATTCCCAATTGTCCTTTGTCATTGGCCCCCCAGGTCCAAACAGTGCCATTCTTTTTGAGTGCCATGCTATGTTCTTTTCCGGCAGCCAGAGAGATGGCATTCACCAGATCTGACACTTTCACAGGCGTCAGTTTTTTATTATTAAAGGTATTGTCACCCACCTGCCCTACGTTGTTATGCCCCCAGGCCATGACTGTTCGGTCGTGAAGAATTGCCAGACTATGATTATGTCCGGCATAGATGTCAAGGACATTGTTCAAATCTTTGACAGTAACTGGTCGCAAACGATCCTCTAAAGTACCATCTCCAACCTGACCATAGGAATTGCTTCCCCAGACTTTGACAGTACCATCATGCAACAAAGCCATTGTGTGATATGCGCCCACAGCAAGCCCTTTCACACGAGTCAGGCCGGCAACCTGAGTGGGTGCGAACAAATCAATGGTTTGGCCATTGCCCAGCTGTCCTTTGTTATTCCAACCCCAGGTCCAGACGCTGCCATCATTTTGAAGGGCGATTGTATGGAGATATGTGGAATCAATTTTGACAATATCATGGGCGCCATAAATGGGCACAGGGATGATCTTGTCAATCATGGTATCATCACCCAGTTGACCATGTTGGTTTTCACCAAAAGTAAACACCTCACCGGATGTATTTAAAACCACAGAATGAAGGCTGCCTCCTTGAATGGTTGGGATACGCGGATAAAGGGACAGGATAATTTCTGGTGGATCGTTGACATCTTTAACTGTCACCAATATTTGGGCAGTATCACTGAACAGGCCATCGGAAATTTGAACAGTCAATGTATAGGCAGCCTGGGTTTCATAGTCCAGGCCATCAGCATCATCAATTGAAAAACTGCCAGTATCATCAATTTGAAATATTTTTTGTTCATTGCCTGCGGTAATGCGGTAAATTAATGTGCTGTCTGGATCCAGGTCTGATGCCTTTATTTTGCCAATATAGCTGTCCGCCGCAATATCTTCTGCAATGGTGTAAGCATAGGTGTCACTGGAAAAAGCGGGGGCAAACTCATTGCGATCATTTAAAGACACAATCACCTGTGTATCTTTGAAATGTCTGCCATCAGTCACATTGACTGTCAATGTGTAGGCCGGTACATGCTCGTAATCCAGGAGGTCATCTCTATCCACTGTCAATTGACCGCTGTTGGGGTTCAGTTCAAAAGGATTATAGGGATCTCCATATGTGATTATGTATTTAAGAATATCGGCTGTATCCATGTCAGTGGCTTGGATCGTACCAATCGGCGTGCCATGAATGCTGTTTTCATCCACATAAAAATGATAAACCAGTGGATCAAAAGCCGGAGGAAACTCATTGGCATCCTTGATATTGATTGTCAGGGTAGGGTGATACACTGCACCATTGATTGTGGCAATTACTTTTAGTGAATACAGGTCAATGGTTTCAAAATTCAGTTCTTCGGGTTTGTTGACAGTCAGCTCACCAGTATCTGGGTTCAGAGTAAAGGCGTCATTGCTATTCCCAGAAGCAATTGAAAACTGTCGAATGCCCGGAGGTGCATCCACTGCGATGATTCCCAGTATTGTATCTTTGGGGCTATTTTCCTGCACAGAGAATGTTTGATCATACACCACTCGATCATCGTTGCCATCAATGACTATAATGGTCAGAATCGCATAGGATGTAAACTGAGAGTCAGAGACTTTAATAGTCAATTTATATTCCGATGTAATAGAATTGTCCAGGCTTGTATCCTGAATCACAGTGATCACGCCGGTTCCCGGCTGGATGGCAAAGACATTATTGGTATTTTTAAAATGGAAGGAAATGATATCATTATCAATGTCACGTGCGATAATCTGCCCCACTTCATCGTCAATATCTGCTGATTCTTTGACTGTAAAGGTTTGATCATAAACCAGAGGTGGATTGTCATTCATATTGTTAATTCGAATTTTAATGGGTGCAGATGCCATATACGTGCCATCAGATACCTGAATAGTGAGGGTATAAGCGGGATTTTTTTCATAATCCAACTCAGATAATACAGACAACTGGCCGGTGGGGCTTATCATAAATGCATTGGATGGTGATGCTTCAACAATACTGTAAGTCAATGGGTCATTGTCCATATCCCCGGCAAAAACCTGGCCCACAAGAAATCCTTGGGGCGCATTTTCGTTTACATAGAATGTGCTTTTTTGAATTTCGGGTATGTTGTCATTGAGATTATTGACAGTTACATGGACACTGGCTGTGGTTTGATAGTATTCATCACTGACCTCCACAACTAATGCATACTCTGGCTCAAGTTCATAATCCAGGAGATTGCCATATTGAACAGTAATTGTCCCGCTGTTGGCATCAGGAAAGGCAAATACGCGATTGATATTACCACTGAGAATTCTATAACGTAATACATTGTTATCAGCATCTGTGGCAGTTACAAACCCAATGGCATAACCATTGGGCTGATTTTCATCCACAACAATCGATAAGTTCTCCACCTGGGGTGGATTATCGTTGGTATTGCGAATATTAATTGTAATATCCGCTTCTCGGCGCGCCTGACCATCATCCACCTGAACAGTCAGCACATATTGATCCTGCTTTTCAAAATCAATGGTTGAAGTATTATTCACGCGCATGACAGCTGTGGATTCGTGGATTACAAAGGCGTTGTTGTCGTTACCGGACAAGATATTGTATTTGAGGTTATTCTTGGGGCGGTCTTCATCTGATGCCACGACTGTTCCCACATAAGCGGTATTTTTACTGTCTTCATCAATGTTGAATGTTTGATTGGTGATAACAGGTGGATCATTAATATCATCTATATTGATAGTAATACTGGCTTTTGCATCTATTTCACCATCAGATACAGTCACAACCAGATTAACTGTTTTGAGACTTTCATAATCAATGTAGGTGGCATCTTTAATGGTAATTCTGCCCTGTGCATCAATTTGAAATGGGTTGGTGCCCATAGAACTGAGTGTAAATGACAATATATCATTGGCATCATCATCTCTGGCAGCGACAGTGCCAATTACAGTATCTTCTGGCTGGTTTTCATCTACATCAAATACCTGATTTGCGACAGTAGGGGGATCGTTCTTTTCGTTCAAAATAACAGTCACCATGCCGGTCATTTCATTGGTGCCATCAGAGACCTTTACCAGAAGATCATATTGACTGATATTTTCATAGTTGAGTTTGTCTTTGCCATTTACAGATAACTTTCCGGTTTCACTATCAATTTTAAATGCATTATCTGTATTGCCAGAAATAATTTCATAAGAAAGTGTATCAGCCGGGTCATCATCATTGGCGACCACAGTGCCAATCCAGGTGTTGTCGTGTTTATTTTCATCCACAAAAAAGGTTTGCTTTTCTACAAGGGGGACATTGTCATTGGTATTTTTGACATTAACCACAATAATGCCTTCATCAAAATGGATACCATCAGTAGCCAGAATGGTAAGCATAAAACTACCGGGGCCATATTCATAATCCAGTTGGTCTGAGTCGTTGACCATGATTTCACCACTGGCTTCAACAATGGCAAAGGCAAAATTGGTATTACCTGATTTAATTGTAAAACTTTGCGGGTCTTCATCAGGATCGTCTACCATCACTGTGCCAATAATTATGCCATTGGGCGTGTTTTCATTAATATACCAGGTTTGATTTTCAATGACTGGTTCGTTGTCATTGACATTTGCAACAAGAATTTCAGCATTGGCAGTATCAGAGAAAGAACCATCTGACACCTGAAGTCCCAGGACATAGGTGCGCTGTTTTTCCCAGTCCAAAATATTGCTGGCATGCAAGGTAATATTTCCAGTATGTCGATCGATCAGAAAAACATTGCCAGAATTGCCAGAAATAATTGAATAGGTTAACTGGTCAGCCGGGTCGCCATCAGTGGCAGTGGCCTGACCAACCAGCGAATTTGCAACACTGTCTTCTTTAATATTGAAAGTAAACGTGTCTTCAGTGAAACGCGGGGCACTTTCGTTGATATCAATCAGTTCAATAATAACGAGAGCACTGCTTTCATGTTTGTTATCAGAAACAGCCACAGTGATTGTATATGCACAGGTGGTCTCACAATCCAGAAAGTTGCCGGAATTGACTGTTAGCAGGCCAGATTTGGTATTGATCAGAAATGGGCTGTCAAGGGGATTGCTGATTCTATAACTAAGAAATAACAGGTCCGGATCACTGGCTGCCACATAACCGATATTTGTGCCGCCTTCAGCATTTTCATTGACCTGGAAGGTCTGTTGATTAATCAGGGGGGGGCTATCGTTCAGATTATTTAAGGATATTTGAATTGTTGCTGTTTCTGTATAACTGCCATCATTGACAATGACAGTCAAAGCAAAGCTTTTGTGAAGTTCATAATCCAACTGACTGATATTCTGGACAGTAATCAAACCAGTTTGTGCATTGATTGTGAATGCGCCGCCAGTGTTGCCTGACAGAATGTCATAGGTCAAAGAATTGTTGTCAGCATCAGTTGCATGCACTTGAAAGGTTTCGGTCTTATTGTTTTCATTGGTAACAAAGGATTGATCCAGAATGATGGGCCGATCATTGGTATCAGTGAGTACAACGACGATAGTGGCAGTGGCGGTATAATCGCCATCAGTGACTTCAACACCGATATCAAAGGTTTTTATTTCACCTTCAAAATTAAGCTCTGCATTGTTTGCAACAGACAATACCCCGGTTGTGTGTGATATTTCAAATGTGTTGTTGATATTTCCGGAAACAATTTTATAAAACAAGGCATTGCCATCAGCATCCTTTGCTTTAACTTCATTTACAATGGTTCCCACCGGACTGTTTTCAATAACCACAAACTCTTGATCAGTGATGGTCGGGGCATCGTTTATGTTAATCACAATTACATTAACAAAGGATACAGCGCTGTAGGAATTGTTTTCAACCGCAATTTCAAGTGTAAATTGGGTATATGTTTCATAATCTACTGATGTTTGTGTATTAACTTTCAGGCTTTTTCCATTTTCTGGAAAGAGTATAAAGGCATCGCCATGATTGCCAGACAATATAGAATAGGAAAGGTTACCATTGTCTGGATCTTCAGCAAGGATGGTTCCGATAGAATAACCAATAGGGCTATTTTCCTCAACAGTAAACGTTTGCCCGGGTTCAGTAAATTTCGGTTCATCGGGTTGGGGTAAGACATGCACGTAAACAGTAATTTTATCAATGTGCTGTTTTTGGTCATCAACTTGAACCACAAAACTGTCTGTGCCATACCAGTCTTTAATTGGGGTATATTGGATTGTTTTCTGCGTGCCAGGTCCGGCTGCCAAAGCTGTGTATCCATGGGCGGGATTGATCGCAATCTCCCAATAAATTTCACTTTCCAGGTCATTTTCTGCTGAAAGGGTGTGTTCAAGTGAACTGTCTTCATTCATGGTGACATGGATACTATCGCTCTTTGCAATAATGCGAAGCGTACCGCCCAAGTCCTGAGATAATATGGTAATAAAGCCTTCTCGTTCCATAAATGTAGAATCAAAGGCTGGGGTAGACAAATGAAAATCCTTTGACCATGTAGTACCAGCAATGACAATATTGTCATTTTGGATGGCAATCCCGCCAATGGTGTCATCAGCATCGTGACCCAGAAAGGTCGCGGCGGTCAATTCAGACAAATTTTCATTAAAAGTTGCAATATATGTGTCTACAGCACCATTGTAACTCTGATCATAAGTGCCGGGTGTGGATGGAAAATCACTGGAAACTGTAGTACCGGCAATCATGATTTCCTTATTCTTGTAAACAGCCATGTCAGCAACATCTTCCCACTCCATACCTCCCAGAAATGTGGATACTTCAAGATTGTTGATGAGACTGTCAAATCTGGCCACAAAAATATCTGTGCCTTGAGATGTTGATGTATAAGCGGTTTGGGGATCAGCAATTGGAAAGTTGCTGGAAGATGTTTTCCCGCTGACATAAATTTGATCTGATGCGACCACAGCCAGGGCAGTGATTTTATCTCCCCGATTACCGCCCAGGTATGTTGAAGACATGAGAACTTTCAAATCGTCGTCGATTTCGCATAGAAAGCCATCCATGCTGCCATTGGCTGTGAGGTCATAGCTATTTTCCTTAACTGGAAAATCGGTGGAATAGGTTTGACCAGCCAGAATAATATTTCCAAAACTGTTGATTTGTATGGCAAAAGCTTTGTCATCATTGGCACCGCCCAGCAATCTGGTATATTGAAGATTAGACAGATCAGTATTTAAGCGTCCGACAAAGGCATCAGTAATGCCATTAAATGTGTTACCAACTGCATCAAAATCATCAGATTGAGTATAGCCGGTAATATAGACATCTTTTGACGTAGGATTGATAATCATATCCTCCGGCATATCCAGTTTACTGCCCCCAAAATAGGTTGCAGACAATAAGCTGCTCAAATCTGAATTGAATCGAACAACAATAACATCCCCTTCACCCTGATAATCAGATTTGTAAGCAGCCGGCAGAATTGGAAAATTGGTGGACATGGTTTGTCCACACACAAATACATTGCCATCAGGATCAATTGCAATAGCGCGGGCAGTATCAGACGCGGTGCCGCCGATAAATGTGGCTGACAGAAGAGTACTTAAATCACTGCTGAATCTGGCGACAAACATATCATGCACATGGCTGATGGGATCAAAGCTATGAGAATAGCCAGAGGATGCTTTAGAAATGGGCATATTGTCTGACCATGTGGTGCCTGCCACATAAACATCGCCATTGGCTGCAACAGCGACATCTTCGATTTCATCCCGATCATTGCCGCCCAAAAAGGTGCCGGCAATGAAGGGATCAATAATTAAAGGATAGTCCGGGTTATAGGTATCAATGTGAAAACCATAACTATTCGACCCGGCCACACGAAAGCGGACCTCAACCGGCACTTCCTGCTTATCAATTATTTGATACGCTTTTGGGGTGCTGTAGCGAATGCCCTGAGGTAAAATGTCTAAAGCACCGGTAGCAGTGATTGCCAGGCTGTGGGCGCCATCCACATGAATTTGTATATTATTTGGCGTCCCCCCTGGATTGACAATAAAGATTTTTTCAACAGTGCGGGCATAGGCTTTTAATTTCATTGAAATATGGGGATAAATGTCCGGCATAATAATGTAGTCACAGGAATCAACCTGAGTGTTATCACTGGCAAGTGTTTGGGGGTAAAACAGGTTGATTC
>Ga0272440_1000489_pt1 | contig 33540 bp, 39 predicted proteins | sample SSMMMBAug17_FD_192440 | JGI IMG/M metagenome (GOLD analysis project Ga0272440, IMG submission 192440) | Marine sediment archaeal communities from Little Sippewissett salt marsh, Falmouth, MA, United States - SSM-MMB-Aug17 | ecosystem: Environmental > Aquatic > Marine > Wetlands > Sediment ... | reverse complement strand
TTGATCCCAAAGGCATACTCAATCCAGCTAAAATATTTCCAGGTGATCTCTCATGATATCTTCGAACCAGGAAATGAATTATGCGGGGAAATGCATTCGTTGTGGTTTATGCATGAGTGTATGCCCAGTTTATCAGAATAGTCTTGAGGAATCTGATGTTGCCAGGGGAAAAATGGCCTTGTTGGAATGGAATCAGGACCATGAAGATATAAAAAAATCATTACGATTCAAGCAATCAATTTCCAGATGCTTATTGTGTGGTGCTTGTGCAAATATTTGCCCCAATCAAGTCCCAACAAATGATTGCATTCAAACAGTCCGACAAGGTCTGATTGCTAATGTCAAAGAAAAGATCGTGATGTCATCAATCAATACCTTTTCAAAACAATCCCGATCAGGAAAGGTATTTCGCAAATGTGGTTCAATTTTGCAAAAATTTGCGGGGAAAAAGATTCCTGAACAGAGCGGGTTTCAATTGCGATTCCCGCTGACCTCAATAAGTAACCGAAAATATATTCCAAAAATTCATTCTGTCCCATTTACCAGTCAATATACATATAAAGAGCAATCATCCCAAAAAATCCTTTATTTTACGGGTTGCGGGGCAAATTATGTGTTCAATCGGACAGCGATCGCCTTAACTGAAATTTTAAAAAAAATGAATCAGACACTCATTGTACCACAAAATCAAATGTGCTGTGGACTTCCATTTTATGTCGCTGGCGATAATCAAAAAGCAGAGATGCTGGCCAAAAAAAATATTGATATCATAGAAGCCATTTCACCGGATTTAATTCTGACAACCTGCGCATCATGCGGTACTCAAATTCATCAGTGGCAGAAATTGCTGAAAAATGATCCGGTTTATCTTTTGCCTGCAACAAAGATTGTAAAATTACATAAGGATGCCACAGCATTTGTTATTGCAAATAATTATATCAATAAACTTGTTTCGCCTCAACATACAAAAATTAAAGAAAACATATGGTATCATCATCCCTGTCATATGCGGTGGGGTGCAACCCAAATGCCAGTTCCCAAAGACCTTTTTTCGCATTTTGATCGGGTGAATGTGGTATATTCGGATAATCAATGTTGCGGGAATGGGGGAAAATTTCAAATCAGTCATTTTGATCTGTCAATGAAAATATTTGATAATAGAATTAATTTATTCGGACAACAAAAGATTGATCATGTTTTAACATCTTGTACAGGATGTCAATTACAGTTTCTTGAAGGTGCATTGCAGAACGATTTGTCTGTTTCTGTTAAGCATCCTCTGGAATGGCTTTATCAAACTATTAATGATGCAAATCAATAATTCAAACATTATAATAAATATCAGGAGGTAATTATGGAAAAATTTTGCCAAAGCTGCGGCATGCCAATGAAAAAAGACCCCGAGTCAGGCGGAACAAATGAAGATGGCAGCAAGAGTTTAAAGTTTTGCAGTTACTGTTATCAATCCGGTAAATTTACGCAGCCAGATTTTACAGTACAGGAGATGCAAGCCTTTTGTATCGAAAAAATGAAAGAAATGGGCATTCCCAGAATCATTGGATGGTTATTTACCCGTAGCATTCCCAAACTGGAACGTTGGAAAAATATCTGAACAGGAGCAAAACATGTCTGACCCCATACTCAAAGTGGTTGATCTGGATGATTCCCACATTCAATATTTACATTATCCCGGCAGTGGGCCATCAATCATTATGCTTCATGCAACAGGATTTTTGCCCTGGTTGTGGCACCCCATTGCCAGAGAGCTAAACAGTCAACAATCGTTTGATATTGTCTCGCCTTACTTTTGTGATCATCGTGAAACAGATCCGAACAAAGGCGGTTTACACTGGGCTTTATTGGCACAGGATTTATATCGGATGTGTTTGCAACTAAATATCAAAAAGCCACTCTTGATCGGACATAGCATGGGTGCTGTTGTAGCAACGTTGAGCCATACTGTGTATAAACTACAGGCAAAACGCATGATATTAATTGAACCCATTTTCCTGCCAGACCCATACTATCAAACAATGACGCCGGTGGAACAACATCCGCTGGCAGGCAAATCTATTCGACGCAGAAATTTTTGGAAGGATAAAAATGAAGCATATCAATATTTACGATCAAAGACATTTTTCCAAAACTGGGACGAAGAAATGCTTCAATTGTATATCAGACATGGAATGATGGCCTCAGATGATGGCGGCTTGACACTTACATGCTCACCCAAAAGAGAGGCCGCATTATTTATGGGCGGGATGCATCACAACCCCTGGCCATTATTAGATCAGATACAATGCCCCACGTTGATTATTGAAGGCGGAACCAGTGAAAATCAACAAGTTATTGATTTAAAAAAAGCCACCAACATGATCCCGCAAGGGACTTACCAACGCGTTGAAAAAGCAGGCCATTTAATTCCAATGGAGTTTCCAGTGGCTTGCCTGGGCATGTTTTTAAAGTTTATCGATAAAGAGAATGATCTATAGGGCAACTGAATCCAAAATATTTTCCAGCGCGTCCATATGATCAGAAAAAAAGTGATCTGCGCAATCAATAATGTGCAAATGTGCATTCGCCTGCCAGTCTGGTAAACGAGACTGTACCAGTTTCGGAGGTGCAAATTCATCATGTGTGCCAGTAATCACAGTTTTAAGTTCGGGTATTGTCTGGGTACTTGAAAAATCCATAAATGCCACCGGTGGTGATATCATTATGCCGTAATTGTAATGCACTCTTTTAGCGACATGTGCTAAAACCCACGCGCCAAATGAGTAGCCAGCCAAAATAATTTGATTTCGTCCCTGGGATTTCAAATACTCCATGACGACAATAGTATCATCCTGCTCACCAATACCATCATCAAACTGACCAGAACTATTACCAACGCCCCGAAAATTAAATCGTAATGTCGTCATTTTTTTATTGGCAAATACCTGCTGAACCAGTTGAACCACCGGATTATTCATGTCACCACCCATTAAGGAATGCGGATGCATGATAATAATCGCGCTATTTTCATCATTAAAATCGATATATGCATCAATCGTATCTTTTTTGTTTGGAATAGATATTCGTTTTTCCATTGATCAATCTCAATCAATTTTTTCCCAATAATTATCAGGCATTTCCATACACATTTTCAAAGCACCGATACTGCCGCAAAATTCAGCATCCTGTACAGTTTCTGCATTTCCACCGCCATAGGCTTGAAGGCTTTTCTCAATGGCGCGATCAATCCCTTTCAAGCGAGAGCCGCCACCAGCAATAATGACATTATTGCGAAGTCTTTCCTGAAAATCCGGATCAAAGCTGCCAACCAATTTTTGGATGGCCTTGCAAATTGGTTCTGTCAGTTTAAAACATGCCTGACGTAAGGTATCAGTAATATCGTACAAGGAGGGGATTCCATCTGATGTTAATTGTGCTTTAACCGGTTCGGAGACATCAGTCACATATCCAAATTTTTCCTTAATTCGACGTACAATCTGAGGTGTCAGTTGTACATCAGGGTACTGCGCTAAAATGGCTTTGCGAATTTCTTCATCAAGATAATTGCCAGCAATATTCAGCGTAATCTGGTCATCCATTTCCGGCATCGCACCATGCATGCGGCAAAGATCCGTTGTTCCACCACCGATATCCACAATTAAACATTCATCGAATTTGTCAATAGCATATGCAACAGCAAAAGGTTCGCTCACTATCAGTATTTTATCAATAAAATCTCGGGTTATTTGAATGAGTGCCTTTTTGTTTTGAAGACTGGCCTGAGCCGGAACACCAATAGCCGCAAAAATTTGGTCTTCAGGTTTTTTATCGTGTAAAGATTCGGCAATAATATGCTTCAAAATAAGCCCAGTTGATTCAAGTGCTTTTTCATTATCACAAATAACACCATGTGCCAATGGCCAAACCATGTTTAATGCTAGTCGGTTATCAAGGGCCTCATCACCCAAAACATAATCTTTTCCAATACGTTTTCTTGATATAATATCCTTGGGGTAACCCACACAAGTAATTGTGCTGAGTCGTTTTCCTGTTGATGTTGCAATTGAAGTACGACTGGTTCCCAGGTCGATGCCGATATAAAAAGTAGTCGACATGATGATCCTCCATAATAAAAAATATATTTAAGTTTTTTTTACAATATTACGATAATGCTATAAAAATTAATCAGCGTCAATAAAAATTTAAATAAAATGAATACCTGTTAAGTTGAAAAAACGCTTGACATTTTAATAATTATACGCATAATAAATTAACAATTTAAATTAAAAGCTCTTTATAATAAACCAACTTAAACCATTTCAAAATATTACTGCTATTTTAATGTTTCGGAAAAACAAAAATTTTATAGATTATGCCAAACATTATTTATAAGTAATAACATTAAAAATGTTATTACTTATAAATTGCCCGAAGGGCATTATGTTCAAAAAATAGCGGTGAACCTATAAACACTTCTTTGAAATGGGGGCGAAACGGCTTCGACGTGTATATGGAAGCATTGGTTGCATACCGAGTTATCTCTCGTAAAAAGATAAACATTAAACATAATCGCAGATGATTATAACTACGCCCTAGCTGCTTAAGCCAGCTAGCGTCTTATTCGGTATTTCCTGTGGACTGAAATGAGGCGACGATTAGCAGGATAGTTTAATGCAAAAGCCTGTAGGTGCATTAAGCGAAATATTATACAGGATGGCGGTGTAAAAATTTTGTTCGGAGAAGTTTTATACTGCGACAACTAAAATTCGAACTATGTATGTAGAAGCCATTGTGGAATATTTGCGGACGCGGGTTCGACTCCCGCCGCCTCCACTATTATTTTTTCTATTAATTTAAGGAGTTATGCGTATTAGTTAGTGAAAAACCTTGCCAATATCTTGCCAGAAAATTTGTATTTATTTTTTTTACCATTTCAAAATGTATCAATTAAACAGAATGTAACTGCTATTATCATAACAAAAAAATCATGCGATAACTTTTGAGAATAAAATGAATTCAAGATTCTTATTGATTTTTGTATCAAGACCGAATAATATCATCATAATTTTGCCTAAAAAAGTGTAAAATCAAAATTTATGCCAAAAACATCAATTCATGATAATTTGCCGGATGATTTAAAATCCAGTTTGCCTACAGTTGAGGAAATTGAAAGGGAATTGTCCGATTTTGATCATGAATTGGAAAAGAACAATGCCCACACTTAAAAAACAAAAAAATCTATCGAAATAAACAACAGTAAAGGACAGGTCAAACTGTCTGACCTGTCCGATTTTTGCAAATGGTGAAGTTAATTTTCGAGCATTCCTTAATAATGGAAATTCTTAAATGAGAATCATTAGTGGTCACTTAAAAAAACGTGCATTAATCCCTCCCAAAGATTTGTCAATCAGGCCGACAACAGACAGACAACGCGAATCCTTATTTAATATTCTGCGCAATATGAATGTAATTATTGATGCCAATGTGCTTGATCTTTTTTCAGGCACGGGTGCTCTGGGGCTTGAAGCACTTAGTTGCGGTGCTGGTTCTATTGTTTTTGTGGATAATTCCATACAATCTATCCGTTTAATCAAAAGTAATATCAAACAATTCAGAGTTGAGTACGTTACAAAAGTTATTAAATCCAACATACTGAAGAGTCTGGCCTGTCTGAATGACAAGATTTTTGATTTAATTTTAATGGATCCCCCTTACCACCGCGCTTTTATCGACAAAACACTTTGTAATATTATCAATCAGCAGTGCCTGGATATCAATACAATAATTGTTGCCGAACATGCGGCCGACGAAATCATTTCTGTTCCAGATAAGATAAAACTGTTTGATTCCAGAAAGTATGGCAATACGAAATTCAGCTTCTTTCAACTTTCATAAATTAATCAACTCATATATCTTTAGCCTACTATATATTTTTACTGAAAAAATACATTTATTATTTAGTTTTCTATATAATTTAATTTCACTATAAACTCGGATTGATAAACAGATCAATTGAATTATATAATAATATTAAGTATTTAAAAAATACTTGACAATGTCATGCTAACATGATGTAATATAAAATTACTTTGTATTAAAAACAAATGATTCAAACGGCTTTTCTTTTGGTAAACGTATCTGAAAAAAACATGCCGTTCAATTGTTTATAAAAAGTGTAAAGGATGATGAAGATGACAAAAATTGAAGTACAAAATTTGTACAAGATATTTGGAAATAATCCTGCCAAAGCACTGAAACTGTTTCAGGAGGGGTTGACAAAAGACGAAATCCTTTCAAAAACTGGTCAGGCAGTGGGGATAGGAGATATTTCTTTTACAGTAGAAGAAGGTGAAATACTTGTAATTATGGGGCTTTCAGGAAGTGGAAAATCAACTTTGATCAGATGCGTCAATCGTCTGATAGAGCCTACGCAAGGAAAAATTACTGTTGACGATACTGATGTACTTACTCTCAACAGTGAAGGCCTTCGCGAATGCCGTCGCACGAAATTTGGCATGGTGTTTCAAAATTTTGCCTTGTTTCCACATCGAACTGTATTGCGAAATGTGGAATATGGTCTTGAAATTCGGCGAACTGACCCGGAAGATCAACACAATCGCGCCATGAACGCATTGGAACTTGTTGGTTTGTCCGGCTGGGAAAAGAATTATCCAGACGAGTTATCTGGTGGCATGCAACAACGTGTTGGCCTTGCCAGAGCACTTGCACTGGATCCCGACATTCTTTTAATGGATGAGGCTTTCAGCGCACTCGATCCATTAATCCGAAGAGAAATGCAGGATGAACTCATTGCGTTGCAGCAATCTCTGGGAAAAACTATTCTGTTTATTACGCATGATCTTGATGAAGCACTCAAGCTGGGAGATCGTATTATCTTGCTCAAAGATGGACGCAAGGTTCAGGAAGGTACTGGTGAAGAAATATTAACCCAGCCTGCAACACGATATGTTGAAAAATTTGTTGAAGATGTGGACAAAACAAAAGTATTTACTGCACAAACAGTCATGCGAAAACCACGAACAGTAGGATATTATACAGATGGTCCACGATTGGCACTGCGTAAAATGGATGAAGAAGGCATTTCATCATTGTTCGTTCTCACCAAAAAACATGAGCTTCGTGGTGTTGTTCATGCTGAGGATGCTGCGAAAGCGATAGAACGCGGTGAAAAGGATCTGGATAGCATTGTTAAGGAAGATATTCCAAAAGTTACGCTGGAAACACCGGTTCAGGATTTTATTGGCGATCTGGCCAACATTCGATTTCCTGTTGCCGTTGTCAATGAGAAATCCAATCTGGTTGGAATCATTGTTCGTGGATCATTAATTGCCGAACTGGCAAAATAAAAAAGGAATTTGAAAAATGAATTTTAATGCGGTAGCAATCAGTCATGCCGGCGTTCCAGAAATTGATATTGCAAAGGCAGTGGAAACATGCATTGATTTTTTGTCAGATAATTTTTCCCCGCAGACCCGCGCAATATCTGATTTGATGGAATCTTTGTATGATATGCTTGTTTCAAGCTTGCTTTTTTTTAATCCGCTGGTTATTATCCTGGCAATTACATTGTTAGCCTGGATAATTGGAAATCGAAATAATGGCCTGCTGGCACTTTTTGGATTGCTGTTGATCTGGAATATGGGCCTTTGGGAGCCAACCATTGAAACTATTTCTCTGGTATTGATATCAACGAGTATTGCTGTCGGAATAGGGCTTCCCATTGGAATATTTTCGGCACTGTATACAAATGTATATCGCGTAATCATGCCAATATTAGATTTCATGCAAACCATGCCAGCATTTGTATATCTGATACCTGCGATACCTTTTTTTGGATTGGGACCGGTATCAGCAACTTTTTCAACAGTGATATTTGCCATGCCGCCAGCCATTCGTCTGACATGTTTGGGAATCAGACAATTACCCGAACAACTTATCGAAGCGGCGGATGCCTTTGGTTCCAGTCGGCCACAAAAGCTGTTTAAAGTGCAGTTACCATTGGCCATGCCAACAATTATGGCCGGCATTAATCAAACGATTATGCTGTCCTTATCAATGGTTGTCATTGCAGCGATGATTGGTGCTGGTGGACTCGGAAGTGAAGTATGGAAGGCTATTCAACGTTTCAAACCAGGTGATGGTTTTGAGGCCGGATTGGGCGTGGTTATTGTGGCGATTATACTGGATCGAATTACTCAGCAAATTGCCAAAACTGAAAAACAAAAAGAATAAAAAGGAGTTTAGAAATGAAACACACATTAAAAAACATGGGCTTGATGTTTTTAAGTCTGCTACTGATCTCATCAGTGACATCTGCATACGCTGGCAAAAAGGTGAAACTGGCATATGTGGAATGGGCTTGTGCAACAGCAAGTACAAATGTGGTCAAAGCTGTTTTACAGGAAAAAATGGGCTATAAAGTTAAGGATATGGCTGTTTCTGCAGCAGCCATGTGGCAAGCAACAGCTACTGGCAATGTAGATGGTTTTGTCACTGCATGGTTGCCGAATACCCACAAGTCGTATCTGAATGGGGTGAAAAACAATGTTGAAATTGCCGGTACATTATTTACTGGTGCAAGAATTGGCCTGGTTGTTCCCCAATATGTAACAATTAAGTCCATTGCAGAATTAAATGCCAATGCAGACAGATTTAATGGCAAAATTATTGGAATTGACCCCGGGGCGGGATTAATGGCAGCAACAGAAAAGGTTATCAAGGACTATGGATTGGATAAAATGCGTTTGATGGAAGGCTCTGGTGCGATCATGACAGCATCTCTTGCCAATGCTTACAAAAAAAAGGAGTGGGTTGTTGTTACCGGATGGTCACCACACTGGAAATTTGCACGATGGAAACTGAAGTATCTGACAGATCCTAAAAAAATATATGGTGATGAAGAGCTTATTCAAACCGTTGTTCACAAGGATTTAAAAAAAGATAAGCCTGATGTTTATGCGTTTTTGAAAAATTTTAAATGGCCGGAAAATGGTCTACAGACTGTCATGGGTTGGAACACTCAGGATGGTGCTGATCCTTATGAAAATGCAAAACGCTATATTAAAGAAAATCCAGATGTTGTTAAAAAATGGCTGGGGAAATAATTATTCTTGAATAAGGTTCTGGAAATAAGCCCCCATTTTAATTAAAATATACATATCCGGTTTTTTGTCTTGTAGAGACGTACATGCTACGTCTCTATACAACCTTTTCAAGGTTACGAGCATAATAAACCTGGTCAATCAGCCAGTTTCCATGATTTAACACGTTCTACCCGATCACGAAACTCTTTCAAATGGCGCAATATATCTTCAAGGGTTTGTTCGTCATATAATTTACCGGCCAGACGATACCAAAGCGATCGACATCTATCCTGAATCATTTTAAAATCATTCGGCTCCATTGTTGATAATTCTGCACCATATTTGACCATCGCCTGATACGCACGTAAGCTATCCTGCCGATTTTTTTTACAAAATTGAACCATATCATTATTTCTGACAACCTGAATTTTATCTCGATATTTTTTGGGTATGCGATTCCATACATCCAGCGCAATCAACGATGTTGATGGTGAATAACGAATTTTCATCGGATTAATAAATTTGACTTTCGGATAGATTTGACTGCCAACAACCCAAAGGGCCGGGCCAATGAATGCATTCATTTTATCATTTCTGATATCCGTTGCACCCTGTTTTATTGTTCGTTCAATGGGATTGACACCAAAAGATTCCAATACTGACTTTTCCAGTGATCCAAAACAGGAAACAAATGTTGCTTTTTGAAAATTTTCAAGACATGTTAACGGATATTTTGTTGAATAAATTTGATCAAAATCCTGATCTGTCCAAAATATCATTTTATAACCATTTTTTTTAGCGATCTGATCAAATTTATTCAGCATTTTTTTTCGAATATAGTCCACTTCATCATAATTTTGAAATAAAAAGGGTAATTCCAGAACAGTCATTTCAGGACAGGCCAATACTGTACCATGCGCCGAAAATGCGGCACCATCCAATTCACCCGCTTTAATCAGTCGCAAATAATCTTCTTCTTCACCCATCTGGCCATTCCAATAAAATTTCAAACGAACTTCATGATTGGTTTCACGCCGGATAACAGGAATGAGTATTTCGCGGATATGCTTGGACCATCCCACGGCTTTGGGTGCAAGGGTAGCGATGCGGATAATATACTTACCACGCTCACCATATGCCGGCAATATGGTCATTGTGATCATCACAAATACAATAAAAAGGAAATTTAGCTTTATTTGATAAAATTTCATGAATATCCTTAAAAAATTCGGGTTTATATTGTCAAAACTTCCCCGGTTCGATCTGTATGATATCCACCCAGTGAAAGAACCCTTTCTTGAAATTTATTAGAGCGAATGACTGTCACAAGAGCCTGGATCAATGGAGTCTCCCAGTAAGCATCTGGAATCACCAAATCATATTGCTCCTTAACTATGGGAATAAATCCCAGATTCAGTGCCTTGGCTGCGGACAATATTCCCATACCAACATCTGCTGCACCACTCAGAATATTGACTGCAACCCCCATGTGTGTATACTCATCTGTTAGATATCCGGATATTTCTCCGGATTCTATCTCATGCTTTTGCAACAAGTAGTCCAATAAAACGCGTGTGCCTGATCCTGACTGTCTGTTAATCATCTGAACATCTTTTCGTTTAAGATCTGTAATGCTGTTAATATTCTTTGGATTATTTGCAGGAATAATTAAGCCCTGCTCTCGCATGACTAAATGCATACAACGAACCGACATATGGGATAAATATTTTTTGATATAACTGACATTATACGTGCCATCATCACTATCCAGTAAATGTGTCCCTGCCAGATGGCATGTGCCGCGTCTTAGAGCCAGCAAGCCGCCTAGACTCCCAACATGACTTGAAGCAAGCTTGATATCAGGATATTGCTGACTGATTTGATCCGCTAAAATATCCAGTGTATTATCATGACTCCCCACAGCCATAATCGTATTTTCAATTGTAAATTCAGGTTGAAGCAGTTCTGCACGCGCTATTTCATTGGCTTTTACACCTTCAGAATGCCGTGGAATTCGAATAAGTCCATCAGCCTGTGTAAAAGATGTGATTGCACCGGCACCCCGAGGCAGCGATGACGCGACATATCGGGAGCCTACTTTCCCAAGTTTTACACGAATGAATTCTTCAATCCCCAGCTTTGATGGCATATTTCGTGTCAATTGTACAGGCAGGATTGTTCGTTTGGGTGGTGTTATACCCATTAATTGATATATCACAGGTCGAATAAACTGGTCAAATATAACTATCGCAGACACGGGATATCCGGGCACACCAACAACAGGTTTCTGTTGAACATCCCCCAAAACAACCGGCTTTCCTGGCATGATTGTCACACCATGTAAAAGAACCTGCCCTGTTTTTTCAATGACTGCTCGGGTACAATCTGATTCGCCAGCCGAGGATCCTCCCACCAAAAGAATGATATCGTAGTGGGAAATATTTTGTTCAATAATTTGTTGAATTATTTCCAGATTGTCTGCAACAATATTATGACGATCTGCAAGGGCACCGCATTCAATCACACAATTTTTCAGCATGGTACCATTGGATTCAATAATACGGCCTTTTGGCAGATTGTCAATTTTTTCAGACTGCCAGTCAACCAGCTCCGAACCTGTTGGAATAATCAAGACGCGAGGTTTTTTTCTGACATCAACGTATAACACGCCACCCGACAACATCGCACCAATACAATATGGCGAGATCTCATGATTTTGTGGAAAAAGCATCTCAGTTGCAACAATATCTTCCCCCATTTTTCGGACATGCTGCCAGGGAATGGCTGGTGCTTCAATAGATACTTTACCGGATTCATTTTTGAGAACGTTTTCTATCATAATAACAGCGTCTGTATTTTCAGGCATAACATTTCCGGTGTTGACCCAGAAAGCATCCTTCTCCGTTTCTAAAACAACAGGTCGATCAACATGTGCACCGTAGGTATTCTGGGAAAGGACAGCGATGCCATCCATTGCAGCAGCATGATAATTGGGAGACGACTGTTTTGCAAAGACAGGTTTTGCCAAAACTCGGCCAGAGGAATCAACAACAGGAATTGTTTCTGTCTCGACTTTATTGATAAAATGGGAAAGCCATAAAGATTTAGCATCTTCAAGGCTTTTCATTTCCAGATAAATATTTCTTTTCATGTATCATCCTGATCTTAGGAATTCTCGAAAAATAAGTTCTCCATTTAATAGATTGGATTTTTTTTGAACCAGGATTAAGCTGAAGAAGATGAATAATATGAATTAGAAGTGTTTTATTTAATCTAATTCATCTTCTTCAGCTTAATCCTGGTTCAAAATGAATAGAATTGACTCTTTCTGAAATGATGAACTTGTTATTCGAGCATGCCTTATTATTATTTTTCTAATTGTGAATCCAACCAGTTTAACAAAAAAGAGAGTACGTCGTACTTTTCTGGTTCATTGTGAATTTCATGATACAGATTGTCCCATATTTTCAACGTACAAACATGTTTTGCTTTTTCAGCAAACTCTCGGCTTGCCTCACAGGAAGTGATTTCATCTTTGCCGCCATGCATGATCAACAGTGGGGCAATTAATTCTCTTGCATGTTTCATTACCCACTGTCCAGTATGTAATATATCAATCCCCAGGCGGACAGAAACACGACCATGAACAAGTGGATCTTCAACATAGGCCCGAACAACCTCCGGGTCTTTGGATAATTTGTTTTCATCCAGTTCACTCGGCATGGGCATAAAAGGAATAACATTATACAGTGCCTTACCCATCGCTAATTTCCATGCAGGCGGTTCTACAGCAGTTTTAAAAGCTGGCCCTGTGGCAACAACGCCTGAAATTCGCGGTTTTCGATAAAGTGTATAATTGATCACCAGGTTTCCCCCCATACTGTGCCCATAGAGAAAGATGGGGATTTCCGGATAATGCACTGTTGCCTCTCCTCTCAGCCGGGATATATGCTCCATCATGGCTTCATAAGATACAGCATGACCTAGCATGCCGCCAGATTTCCCATGTCCGCACATATCAAATGCCATGACAGCATATCCGGCATCATTCAAAAATTTGGCAACATGTGCATATCTGCCACTATGTTCTCCCAATCCATGTACAAGACATACAACGGCTTTGATATTCCCGGGCTCCCAACATCTCGCAAAAATAGAGATTTCTTTTCTGGTTTTCCAACCAAATTCGTAGTAATGCATGTTGTTCTCCTGATTCAGTTTGTTTTCAATCCAAATAAAATATTAAGATCCATATTTCAACAGTAATTATTCGATAAATAATATATTTGTCAATTGTTTTTAATATGTGCTATACGTCTATGTATGTCAAACACAAAGTATCCTTTCAGGAGTAATCATGCAAAATATTTTGCCAGTTAAATCCGCTGAGTTTGTCACCAGCGCAGTGAAACCATCTCAATATCCATCATCATTGCCACAAATCGCCTTTTGTGGACGTTCCAATGTGGGGAAATCGTCTATGATCAATTGTATTCTCAATCGAAAAAAACTGGTCAAAACAAGTTCAACCCCTGGAAAAACACGATTGATTAACTTTTTTAAAATCAACGAAAGTTATTATTTTGTCGATCTTCCCGGATATGGTTATGCCAAAGTTTCGAAAAAGGAACGTGCAAAATGGCGTCCCATGATAGAAAGCTACTTTAAAAGCAAACAGGATGTTCTGGGAGCAGTCATTTTATTGGATATCCGTCATGATCCCAGACAGGAAGAATTAGAATTGTTTTCATGGTTTGAGCAACATCACATCCCTTATTTAATTGTTTTGACAAAGGCAGATAAGCTCTCAAAAAACAGACAGATCAATCAACATAAAAAAATTGCCGACCATCTTTCTATTCCACAAGAATGGATTATCCGCTTTTCAGCGAAATCACGTCAAGGAAAAACGGAAATCTGGTCCGCCTTTATGGAAATTTTTGAACATTTTGAGGAAAAACATGTTGAAAATGAATGAATCAAACTATCGATCAGGATTTATTGCCATTGTCGGCGCACCTAATGTGGGAAAATCGACCTTGTTAAATCAAATTTTGGGGCAAAAGGTTTCAATTATTTCAAAAAAACCCCAAACAACACGAAATCGGGTTTCGGGTATTTATCATCAGCCGGACTGTCAAATGATTTTTTTGGATACGCCAGGTATTCATAAGTCCAACCGATTATTGAATCGGCGTATGGTTGAGATTGCTTTTGCAACTGTCTCTGACGTGGATATTCTGATGGTTGTCATTGATACTGCCAATCCGGACGAAGTTTCAGAGAAACTATTGTTTGATCAGTTAAAATCACATCAAAATCCAACTATTCTGGCACTGAACAAAATTGATTGCATGCAAAAAGAAGATCTTTTGCCAATGATTCAATCCTATGCCATTAAATATCCATTTAAGGCCATCGTTCCTGTTTCAGCCAAAACAGGTGAACAGGTTGACCGGTTACTAAATGAAATGAAAGCCTTTTTGCCAAAAGGCCCAGTCTATTACCCTGATGACCATATTACCGATCTGCCTGAGCGTTTTATTGCATCAGAAATTATCCGAGAAAAAATATTTCAATTGACCAACAAGGAGATTCCTTATGCTGTTGCTGTTACAATTGAGCAGTTTAAAGAAGCGTCTGATGGACGAATCATTTATATCAATGGTGTTATCCATGTGGAAAGAAATTCACAAAAAGGAATAATTATTGGCAAACAAGGGGCCATGCTCAAACGAATCGGGTCAAGGGCAAGAAAGGAAATTGAGCGGATGCTTGGCGTTCAAGTCATGTTGAAATTGTTTGTAAAAGTTCAAAAGAATTGGGCCAGTGATGAAAAAGCGTTGGCAAGTTTTGGTTATGAGTAAATAAATAGATTTCCATAATGAATATTATATCAATGTGCCCAGAACAGTTGCCAGGTCCTTTACACCTTCACCTGTTGCAGCAGATATTTTATATATATCTAAATTCTTCGCCTGACCTTCAAAAAGTATGGCATTATTTTTCGCATCCGGTAAATCCATTTTATTTAAAACGACAATTTGTTTTTTTAGGGAAAGATCTTGTGAGTATGATGATAGCTCATCAATAATCGTTTGATAAATGGATAGGGGGTTTTCCTGATTGATTGCAGCCGCATCAATCAAATGAACGATTACGCGCGTTCGTTCAATATGTTTTAAAAACTGTATGCCCAGTCCAACGCCTTTATGTGCACCTTCAATGATGCCCGGAATATCTGCAATGGCATATGGTTCAACAGTATCCGTATTTACAATACCAATTGATGGGGTTAATGTTGTAAAGGGATAATCTGCCACTTTTGGCCGAGCCGCTGTCATTACACTGATTAATGTGGATTTGCCGGCATTGGGTAAACCTACCAGCCCAACATCGGCCAGAAGTTTCAGTTCTAAATGAAGTGATCGATATTGACCGGCTTCTCCAGGTTGTGAAAAACGAGGGGTTCGATGTGTTGATGTTGCAAAATGCTTATTCCCTTTTCCTCCGCGTCCGCCTTTTGCAACAATGCACGTTTGCGCCTCAGTGTTGAAATCTGCAATCACTTCTTGAGTTTCATTATCTACGACAATTGTTCCAACCGGAATATCAATAAGGAGATCCTGGGCGTTTGCACCAGTTTTTTGGCTTCCCAGACCATTTTTTCCCTTATCTGCCTTAAATTGATGCTGAAATCGAAATTGATACAAGGTGCGCTTTTCAGGAACACTCCTTAATATAACATGACCACCACGGCCGCCATCGCCGCCATTGGGGCCCCCTTTTGGAACCCCTCGTTCGCGGCGAAAACTGACACAGCCGTTACCACCATCACCAGATTGCACCTTGATAAATGCTTCATCTATAAATTTCACGCGGAATACACACTGACACGTTTTTTAGATCGTCCCATGCGCTCGTAAGATACAGTACCATTGATTTTAGAAAATAAGGTATAATCTTTGCCCATTCCGACATTTATACCCGGATAAAACTTTGTTCCCAGTTGACGTACCAAAATATTGCCTGCCAGCACATTTTCACCGCCATATCGTTTAATACCTCTGCGCTGGGCATTACTATCTCGTCCATTTCTGGAACTTCCACCTGCTTTTTTATGTGCCATTGTTTTACTCCTTTTGGTCTTGTGGTTCTTGTGGTGCTTCTATGCCATCAATTTTAATTGCCGTATATAATTGACGGTGGCCTTGTTTTCGTCGATAACGTTTCCGTCGTTTCATTTTAAACACAATTATTTTCTTGGCCTTCCCCTGTTCAACAATATGTCCTCTGACTGTTATATCGGACAAATTTGGCTGACCAACTTTGATATCCTCATTATTGGCATATAATAATACAGAATCCAGTAAAACATCTGCGCCAACTTCTCCCTGCAGCTTATCCACGCGCACTGTTTGACCGGGACTGACGCGATATTGTTTTCCACCCGATTGAATCACAGCGTACATTGATTATCCTCCTTATTGAATTAATAAAATCCGATACTTTAACTCAGATTTTTTGATTCGTCAATATATATTTGTATTCACATTGATATGAGAAGCATTTATGAATTAACTGATTTGCTATATGGCCAGCAAAAATTCAAATGCATTCCTGATCAATTGAATTTCTGTCCCCATGTACTGATTTTTTTGTATGGCGACAACATCAAATCGCGAACGATGATTGACCATTTTGTGCTGATGCAAATATGTTAAGGCAGCTTTGGAAAGACGCTTTTGCTGTTGTCGTGTCAGGCTTTGAATGGCATGTCCATAACGTGTGGTTGTTCGGGATTTTACTTCAATAAATACCAGCGTATTATTTTCTTTCGCAATGATATCAATTTCACCACCCCTGATGCGGTAGTTTCGTTGAATGATTGTGTATCCATGATTTTGGAGATAATCTACTGCGAGCTGTTCACTTTCCTTACCCAGTTGATGACGTATATCTTTTTCAGGCATATTCCAGGCAACCTTTGAACGTTTTTCGATGAATTGGACAGAGGCCATATTTTTTTATGGCATCACGATGCTTTTTCGTTCCATAACCTTTGTGCTGTTCAAATCCATATTGAGGATATTTGATTGCATATTCTGTCATCATTCTGTCACGTGTCACTTTGGCAATAATCGATGCTGCCGCAATGGATATACTTTGCTGATCCCCTTTCTTAATAGTTTCCTGTGGCACCGGGGAATCAATTTTATAAATTCCATCAATCAACACATAATCCGGTGGATGGCATAATTTTTCCACAGCATATAACATTGAAAGGAGTGCTGCCTGAAGAATGTTTATCTTGTCAATGACATCATTTTCGACCATCCCCAAACTTACTGCTTGTGCATGATGAAATATCAGATGATATAATTTATCCCTTTTAATCGGGGACAATTGTTTTGAATCAGTAATATCTGATACCGAAAAATTATCACCTAAAACAACTGCAGCCGACACAACCGGTCCTGCCAGAGGGCCTCGACCAACTTCATCAATGCCTGCAATAACAGCGTAACCTTTTTTTTTCGCATTTTGCTCAAATGTCCACACGTGATTTTCACCACATCAAAATGGGCAATTTGCCCATAATCACATTCGCCGCGTTTTAATTCGGGCAGCTTTTCCACGAAGCTTTCGCAAATAATAAATTTTTGCGCGTCTGACTTTTCCGCGCGTGACAACTTCGATACGGTCAATACTTGGAGAATACAATGGAAAAATTCTCTCAACACCAATGCCACCGGATACCTTGCGAACGGTAAACGTTGATTTTATGGATGAATTATGCCTTCCAATAACAACGCCTTGGAAAGCCTGGAGACGCTCCTTTTCGCCCTCTTTAATTCTTACAAATACTTTAACCGTATCACCGGCAATAAAGTCCGGTAAGTCCATACGGATCATTTCTTGTTCGATTTCTCTGATCACATTCATGACAATATTTCCTTTAATCAGGGACATTTTTGAAAATTCGATATAGATGCATTTCCATTCAATTTGATAAAGAGAATTCCCAAACAGAACAGTCTTTTTCAAATTACCCTGTAAATTTGAGATTCAACTGTCGTTGCTACAAAAGCACGGTCAGTTACATAAACTTAAAATCTATATATAAATTTGTCTCAAAAATCAAGTTTTTTATTATGAAAATCTCCCAATAAGCGGTCCAAAATAATTGATACTGCGGATCGTACTGATAGATGATTATATTCTCGGTAAGCTTCGACAGGTTCAAGAACATGGTCACATTGATTGATAAAATTTTTTGAGAGCCCCCATGCCGTCCCAAATACTAACAAAATTGGCTTTTCGGAATGGACCATTTGACGGCATTTTTCAAATGAAAGGCTGTCATCAATTTTTTGTGCAGTCGTTGCAATCAAAAGGGGAGGGCAATTTGTTGATTGCATAATATGTTGTTTTGCTGCGTCTAAATCTGATGTTATATTGACCCGTTCAAATGATTTTTTTCGATCCGGATTTGATCGACTGCCATGACCGGTGGTCCAGTGTTGACAGATATCTTGAGCAATCCGGCGTTGATCATCAAGGGGAATAACAACCTGATACGATTGAACGTCATAGGTTGTGGATGCCCTGGCAATATCATGCAAATCCAGATTGGTAATCGCAGAAGCAATTATTTCACCGGTTTTACCCAATACGGGATAATGAAGCAGTGCTAAGTGCAGATTGTTTTTGAATGATTGTTTCAATGATCGCCGTCCATTTTTTTAATATCCCCAGATCTTCTGTCGAAAGCTTTATTTCATTAAGCAATTCGGGCCGTTTGAGGATTGTTCGAATTAATGCAGATTCTTGCCGCCATTGTGAAATATTTTGATGATGCCCTGAAAGCAAAATTTCAGGGACAATCTGACCCTCAAAATTTTCAGGTCGTGTGTAATGCGCATGTTCAAGCAAACCATCCGCAAATGAATCACATTGTGCAGCATCCTCAGCCCCCAGCACACCTGGAATTAATCGTGCAATCGCATCCATGATAATCATGGCGGCTGGCTCGCCGCCTGTCAGAACAAAATTGCCAATTGAGATTTCTAAGTCCGTATAATCCAAGGCAATACGCTCATCAATGCCTTCATAACGTCCACATATTAAAATTAATGCCTCTTCCTGACTTAATTCCCATGCCATTTTTTGATTAAATGTTCGTCCCTGGGGTGTCAGCATAATTGTCAGTGCTGCGGAGTTATTGTGTTTTGCATGTTGGATTGCACACGCCAGCGGGTCGGGCTTAAGAACCATTCCGCTGCCACCACCATAAGGCTTGTCATCGGTTACATGGTGCTTCCCTTTGGCAAAATCACGTATTTGATACACATTGGTTGTTATCAGTTGGTTTGTCAGTGCACGTTTGAATATACTGTGGTTAAACAGGGCATCAAACATCTCTGGAAATAAGGTGAGTATTGAAAAATTCAATGGTTTAAATAACAGCGTACACCGATGATTGAATAACTTATCCATATGATAATGGACAAGCTATAAAATCATCGTTGCTAATAATCAATCATTTGTTCATGGTCTACAACCATCTGATTTTTTTGAAGATCAATTTCTTTTACCGCAGAATCTATTGCCGGAATCAAGAATTCATCACCATTTTTATTAATCACATACACGTCATTGCTACCGGTTTCAATAATGGACTGGATAAATCCGTAATGGTTGCCTGAAATATCAATCACTTCAAGCCCCTGTATTTCAAACCAGTAATACGTATCTGAATCAAGTTCAGGCAATGCTTTTCGTTCGATATACAGTTGTGTACCGATGAAAGCAGTTGCCTGAGTTCGATCTGTTATTCCCTCAAATGTAACCAGAAGGTTACTTTGATATGACTTAATGGATATAACTGATATGCGGTGAATGTTACGTTCCGAAGTGCGGTAAAACAAAGGGTTGACTGGATTTATCAGATTTGGATCAACAAAAGATTTCAATCTGACAGCACCGTGTATGCCATGAACCCCAATAACTTTTCCCGCCATCAGGAATTGTTCATCAAAATCATTCAATGATTTCAAGAACGGTTCGTTTTTTCACCTTGGCGGAAGCCGCACTTAATAGCGTTCGCATAGCGCGTGCCGTTCGACCCTGTTTACCTATGACCTTTCCAAGATCCTCTTTAGACACTTTCAGTTCCAGAACAGAAGTCTGATTACCTTCAACTTCTGATACACGAACTTCATCCGGGTGATCGACAAGTGCTTCTGCAATATGCCTGATCAGATCAATCATTACTTCATCTCCTCTTCATAATTTCATTGTTAATAAAGATAAAAGCGACAGGTGGTGATTGTGTAAGCCATGACTTAAAATTATTCGATAATTTCAAGTACGGTTCGTTTTTTCACCTTGGCTGAAGCAGCACTTAAAAGGGTTCGCATTGCGCGAGCCGTTCGCCCCTGTTTGCCAATGACCTTTCCAAGATCTTCTTTTGACACTTTCAGTTCCAGTACAGAAGTCTGGTTACCTTCAACTTCTGAAACACGAACCTCATCAGGGTTGTCGACAAGTGCCTCTGCAATGTACTTAATCAGATCCTTCATTAGTTCATCTCCTCTTCTTTCATAATTTCATAAATTCTATGGGTGCGAAATTGCACATCCATAGACCAGGAATCTAGAAATCGGTAGAACTGGAATTATCGAGATTTCAAACAGCTATGCTGCATTTTATGCGGAATTATGTTTCTTTAAAATGCTTTTGACTGTGTCCGTTGGGATTGCTCCCTGTCCCATCCAGTATGCAACTCTTTCTGTATTCAATGAAACAGCTACAGGATCGGTGAGAGGATTATATGTACCAACTTTCTCGATAAACCGGCCATCTCTTCGACTTTGACTATCAGCCACAACAATTCTATAAAATGGACGTTTTTTCGCGCCATGTCGGGCCAATCTAATTTTTACGGGCATTATATTTGTTCTCCTTAAAATGGCATCAATCCGCGTAAGCTACGCATGCCACCCTTATTGAATTTTTTGACCATTTTCATCACCTGGCCATAATTTTTCAACAGACGGTTTACATCCTGAACGGTTGTTCCGCTTCCGCGTGCAATCCGTTTTCTGCGGCTACCATTAATAATATTGGGTTGAAATCTTTCATGCCGTGTCATGGAATTGATAATCGCTTCAATACGAACCAATTCATAATCATCCACCTGCATATTTTTCATCTGTTTGAGATTTCCAAGTCCTGGAATCATCCCAATAATATCAGACAAAGACCCCATTTTTCGTATCTGAACCATCTGATCACGAAAATCTTCAAGCGTAAACTGGCTTTTCCGAAGTTTTTCTTCAAGCTCTCTCGCTTTGGTCTCGTCAACAGCTTCTTGCGCTTTCTCAATGAGTGTGAGGACATCTCCCATACCCAATATTCGGGAAGCCATCCGCTCTGGATGAAAGGCCTCAATATCGCCAAGTTTTTCACCGATACCCAAATATTTAATGGGTTTTCCTGTAATGGATTTTATCGATAAAGCCGCGCCACCACGTGCATCACCATCCATTTTGGTCAGCAGGATACCCCCCAGGTCAAACGCACTGTTAAAGGATTTCGCAATATTGACCGCATCCTGACCGGTCATGGCATCAGCAACCAGCAAAATATCTGAGGGTGAAACCGCTTTCTTGATACGTTTCAGTTCATCCATCAGGGTATCATCCAGATGAAGTCTTCCCGCTGTATCAATTATAAGGGTATCACAATTTTCCTGTGACGCACGTTCCCGCGCCTGCTTACAAATATCAACCGGATCCATTTTGGAACGTGATGGAAAAACTTTGATATTTAATTCATTGCCAATTTTTTGTAGCTGATCTATTGCAGCCGGACGATAAACATCAGCCGGTACCAAGTAAGGTGTACGTCCTTTCGCACGAATCATTTTCGCTAACTTGCCTGCTGATGTCGTTTTTCCAGAGCCTTGTAAACCAATCAACATGATTGGTATCGGTGTTGGGCCAGTTAAGCAAAGATCTTCGTTTTCTTTTCCCATCAGGGTTGTCAGTTCTTCATTGACAATCTTAACCACCTGCTGTCCAGGTGTGAGACTGTTCATCACTTCCTGACCAAGTGCCCGATCTTTGACCCCGGCAATAAATGTTTTTACAACTTTATAATGAACATCTGCCTCAAGTAATGCCATTCGGACTTCCTTGAGACCTTCTTCGATATTTTTTTCTGTTAATTTGCCGTGCCCTTTGAGCTTTTTAAATATATTGTTCAGTCGATCATTTAAATTTTCAAACATAGGTAACTCTCAAAAGGATTAAAAACTCATTACATAATATTATATAAATGATTTGTCAAGCTAAAAGAAAAATAATACCAGTTGTGTTCATCATAAATAAATGAGCCATTTTTAAACCCAATGCCCATAATGCCAAAGAACAACTGAGGGAATCCCTCGAAATAATTAATGTTATCGTCAAACATATAAATAAATAAAGTGAATTGTCTTGTGATATATCTCCTGAATGTCAGAGAATTAATCAAAAACAAAATATGCTTTCAATTATACAATATTTGTGCCATTATATTTATTATGATTAATTTTGAAGAAAGTTATTTTATGAATCGACCCAACATTAGAGCACTCTCTCTCAACGCACTTGAGCAATGGTTGATAGAAAGAGAAATCAAACCCTATCGCGCCACTCAAATATACAAATGGCTGTATAAATTTGATGCCCAAAATTTTGATATGATGACAGATCTTTCCATTGCATTGCGACATAAGCTCAGTGAAAATTTTTGTATTTTATCTCCAACGATTGCTAAAGTTCAGGCATCGGTTGATGATTCTAAAAAGTATGCCTTTTGTCTGCATGATGGAAATTTTGTCGAGAGTGTATTAATACCTGAAAAAAATCATTACACGCTGTGTATTTCATCACAGGCAGGGTGTGCCCAGGGATGCCGGTTTTGCCTGACATCAAAACAGGGATTGATTCGAAATCTTGGGCATGATGAAATTGTCGCACAGGTTCAACTGGTTTTAAGTGATCTTCATCAGAAACAATCCATGCCACTGACCAATATTGTCTTTATGGGAATGGGAGAACCGCTTGCCAATTATGACAATGTAAAAGCGGCCATTGACATTTTAATCAGTTCTAAATATGGCAAACAGTTTTCCACGCGAAAAATTACAGTGTCCACATGTGGTATTGTGCCCAAAATGCTGAAGTTCAGTCAGGAATTACCCGTATTACTGGCAATATCTCTGAATGCGACAGACAACCAAACGCGCAGTATGTTAATGCCGATAAATCGTAAATATCCCATTGAAACATTATTAAATGTTTGCAGAAATTATCCCTTACGATCGGGTCGTATGCTCACAATTGAATATGTATTAATCAAGAACATCAATGATGATATCAACAATGCGCACAGACTTTGTCAGTTATTACGGGGTACACGTTCCAAAATTAATTTAATTCCTTATAATCCGCACAATCAAAGTGATTTTGAACGTCCGGATGTTTCCACTGTTGCGGTTTTTCAAAAAATCTTGATAAAAAATAATTATACAGTTATTATACGTCAAAGTAAGGGAGCAGATATCTCTGCGGCATGTGGTCAGTTATTGTATGAACAATAATGGCAAAATGAAACAACATCATGATTGCCAGAATGTGAATTTCACGGTATGAATAATTGGGCTGATCACATTTTTCAATGGTTGATTTTCGGAGCGACGTTCACTCAAGCAACAAAGCGAAATCTGTCCGCTTTTGATTCATGCGGGAACTGTTTATTAAAATCCAATATCCTTATAATTATGATTGCCAAAAAGTAATTTTCAATGTATGATGTTATAAATTTAAAAAAATTCTGAGATGCGGAATTTTCAAATTACACTTTTTCCCCTAACCTGTATATACGCACAAAAAGACACTAGGTTATAGTCTATGATTGAACATAAGCGTATATGGATTTTGACTATGAGGTTTTTTTATGGAAAAACGAAAAAGGACACGCGTTGAATTTTCAACACAGGTCATTATTTCTGTCGATGGTTCGGAAATTGCCACACAGGCCAATACAAAAGATCTCAGCTTGAATGGCTTGTTTGTCGAGTCCGATGATTTATTGAAATTAGGTACAAAGTGTCACGTTAAAGTCATTTTACCCGGAGGGGTAAATGAAATCAGTTTAGAAATGGATGGAACAGTTACACGGCATGCCCCGGGAGGTTTTGGCATTATATTTGAGGGTATGGATCCAGATAGTTTTGCCCATTTAAAAAATATCGCCATGTACAATGCTGAAGATCCGGATGCCATCGAAGAAGAAATATTAAATGTGCCACTCCGGTAACGATACACACCTATGAAATGTTTGATTCATATTTGCTGTGCACCATGTGCTATTTATCCAATTGATTATTTAAAAAAGCAAAAACTGGACGTGATGGGATACAATTATAACCCGAATATTCATCCATACCAGGAATTTGATCGACGAAAACAAACACTGGCACAGTATGCATCAAATATTGACCTCAAAATGATCTATGAAAATGATTATCCTGTGGAAAAATGGATACAAAATAATGTTTATCGAGAAACAAATCGATGCCATTACTGTTATCATGATCGTTTAAAAGGTACAGCCATCATTGCCCGAAAGGGTAAATTCGATTTTTTTACCACCACATTACTGTACAGTAAATATCAGAATCATGAATTAATCCATGAAATGGGCCGGAATCTGGAAATAAAATATGGAGTCACCTTTTATTATGCGGATTTTCGCAAGGGATGGAAACAAGGTATTGAAGTATCCAAAAAGTTGAATATGTATCGGCAACAATATTGTGGATGCATTTACAGCGAGAAAGAACGTTATTATAAGCCATAATTCGTATGTTCACACAATTTATATATTTTATAGTCAGTCTTCTGATATATTCAACATATCAACAACCAGATTATTTCATATTTTCAGATAATACTGCCATAATCCTTTTTAATGCATTACTCTGTATTTTCATTTTGCTGACCCGTTCAATGTATACACGGTTGGGAAGAGATATTATTCAAGGGCAATGTGTCCTGTATTATGAAAGAATGGATAAACTGACCAATCGCCTAACAATTCTCGGACTCCTTTTTTATACCCTTGATGTCTATGCGTTGAACCTTAAAAAATTTATTGATTGGATTCCTCTGTTTCAGAGTTTTCCCTCATTGACAGCTTTATGTTTCCTGCTTTTATTTTTTATATATATCAGTATCGTTTACTATTGGGAATATGATATTTACTATATGCTTCATCCAGACAGTCCAGGTCGGGCAACTTATATATATTCAAATTTATCATTCAGTCTGCCCATGTTAATGCCCTGGCTATTTATTTCACTGATTGGCGATGCATTTCAGTTTATACCCGATGGTCCATTCAAGTCCATGATGGACAGTACTATTGGCGAAAACATTCAATTTTTAGTGCTACTCGTTCTCATTGCTTTATTTGCCCCAAAATTTATAAAAAAATTGTGGCGATGTGTGCCCTTACCTGAAGGTATTTATCGAGACTGCATTGATTCAACCTGCAAAAGCGCAGGCATCGGTTATTCAAATATTTTGTATTGGCCCATTTTTGGAGGCAAAATGATCACCGCCGGTGTGATGGGGCTGACAAAAAAATTTCGGTATATCCTTATCACCCATGCATTGATAGAATCCCTCAGTCTTGAAGAATTGAGAGGGGTTATTGCCCATGAAATCGGCCATGTCAAAAAAGGACATCTGATTAAGTATTTTATATCTGTCCTTTTATTTTCTTTTGTCATTGTCAACATTGTAAATTCGGGATTATTTTATTGTTATAAATTGCTTGGTACAGACCATATTCATATGGCAACAATCTTGTTCACTTGTTTTATGATTCTTTTTCTGGTGGCGTATTTTCGGCTGATTTTTGGTTATTTTATGCGTAATTTTGAACGAGAGGCAGACATATATGCATTTCAAATGATTGGTTCTGCCACCCCATTAATATCCGCATTCAACAAAATTACATTTTATAGTGGACGTCCTCCCACACAACCCAACTGGCATCATTTCAGCATCGCGCAACGCATTAATTACCTTGAACAATGTGAATCCAATCCCGCCTGGATTGACTATCATGATCGGAAGGTCAAAAAGAGCATTGCTGCATACCTTGTGGGGGTTCTTATATTTATTGGCCTCAGCTTTCAATTGCCCGAATATACAAAAACCGATTTATTTATGATGCATGCCGAGGAAATTCTTGAAGCTGCTATTGATCAGGAACCGAAAAATGCAGAACTTTATTCGCTGTTAGGTGAAGCGGCCTTACTAAAAAAACAGTATTCAAAAGTGATATATGCCTATACAATTTCATTGAATCTAAAACCTGACAATCCTGAAATACTCAATAATCTTGCATGGTTATATGCAACATGCGAACAAAATGAATTGCGTAGTCCCAAAAAGGCACTTGAACTTGCACAAAAAGCGGCTGAACTTGAATCCAGTCATTATATATTGGATACACTGGCTGAAGCTTATTATGTGAATGGATACTTTGAACGGGCTGTTCAGTTGGCTGAAAAAGTGATGAAGATGGATCTCAAAAATCCAGAATATCATGAAAAACAGTTGGAAAAATTTAAACAGGCATTGCTCTGATAAGTGAAAAATATGTCTCTGAATTTTAATTGGCGTGATCCATGTGTCATTCCAAAAACATTGTATATTGTTGCAACACCCATCGGTCATATGGAAGATATGACCATTCGCGCAATCAAAATTCTGAACCAGGTTGACCTGATTGCGGCTGAAGACACACGCGAAACGCAAAAACTTCTTAAACATTATCTGATAAATACACCCATGCTTGCCTGTCATGATCATAATGAATCTCAGTGCGCTGAAACCATTATTAACCAGTTAAATTATGGAAAATCAATTGGGCTTGTGTCTGATGCCGGGACACCTGCGATTTCTGATCCCGGATATCGTGTTGTTTCAATGGTGCTGAAAGAAGGCTTTTCAGTTGTACCCATTCCAGGTGTTTCTGCTGTTATGACAGCCTTATGTGTGTCTGGACTGCCTACAGATGTATTTCTTTTTCAAGGTTTTTTACCAAAAAAACAGGGAAAACGACAAAAAATTCTGAAACAATTGTCTGTGGAGACAGGAACCCTGGCCTTTTATGAATCTCCCAAAAGAATTGTTTCTCTGCTGGAAGATGTCCTTACAATCTTTGGTGACCGTCCAGCAATGATTGGGCGAGAATTGACAAAACCTTATGAAGAATGTATTCGCGGAACACTGTCGACAATTTTGCGCAGTATTGAACAAAAAAAAGCAATTAAAGGTGAATTCACCCTGTTAGTGGGTGGCTGCAATACAAACCATGATTTTGACAAAAAATCCCTGCATCAACAGATCGCAAATTTTTTGAAAGATCATGCAGATTTGCCCCTTTCACACAATGTCAAAACAATGGTAAAACTTGTGGGAGAATCCAGAAAAACAATATACGATATTGCATTGCAGATAAAAAATAATCAATAAAATGAATAGACTAAACCCAGTTATTTTAACAGTGCCCTATCAATTTTCAGATTATCCGATGCCTCAGCGGGTGAAAGCGATCAGTAAATTATCACGGGAAACAGTATTTATTTCAGCGCATTTGAGTCATCTAAAAATTAGAAGTTTAAGGCAATCATCAACCGGAATGCCGCTACCCGACAATGAAGTACACTGGACTGTCTCGCACAAACCCGGATATGTATGTGGGGTTGTATCGCAACAGCGCATTGGTATTGATATCGAGGAAATTCGCCCGCAACAACAGTCCATGTATGGTTATGTTGCATCTGAAAAAGAATGGGATTGCATTGATGGCAACCGCTCCAAACGTGCCTTTTTTCGCTGTTGGACTGCAAAAGAAGCCGTTTTAAAAGCAGTCGGCACTGGCATTGTGGACTTACTGAAATGTCAGGTGATTGAAGATTCAGGGGATTTGACAATGCTGTTGTATTATCAAGATCGTCAATGGCAGGTCGCGCATTATTATTTAAACCATCATATTGCTGCCATTACTCATGATGATCATGATGAAATTGTGTGGCGGTTATTATGAAAAATTCTAAAAACGTGATGATGATGTATAAAAATACAATTTTTAAATATGGAGTAATCATACTGGTGTTGCTGTTTTTTGCCTGTGGCACAGAAAAAAAAATACGACCCGGACTTTTTTTGTTAACATCAGATCAGGCGAAACAGATCAAATGGACGGATGATCGCAATTTTGATGACCTGAGCATTTCAATCGATCAATCCATCTCGTATTACAAACGATTGCCAAAACGCTACCGGTTTACATACAATCATTTGAAATATTCGCCACAGGAGATGATTACATCAATGATGATTTTTAAAAATCTCATTGAAAATACAGGTAAAGCGGATCTCGCCCAAACAATTGACAAACAATTTCATGTATTTGAAAGTCGAAATAATGATCAACAGGCTTTTTTTACCGCATATTATGAACCTGTTCTTGCGGGATGTGTTCAACGTTCCAGCCAGTATCCTGTTCCTTTATATGAAATGCCACCTGACCTGACACGGATTCATCTCGGTGGATTTCATTCCAGATATAAAGGGGAGTGGATTACTGGTCGGGTCAAAGGAAAAACTTTTGTGCCCTATGAAAGCCGTGATGAAATTGTCTATCAAAATGCCCTGGAAAGTCGTGCTGAAGTTATCGCCTTTGTTAAAAACCATGTGGAATTGTTTTTTTTACAAATACAAGGATCAGGAAAAGTTTGCTTTGAAAAGGACAATACCTGTATTCGCGTAAATTACGCCGGTCAAAATGGGCATCCCTATCGCGCCGTGGGACGACTCCTTAAAGATGACATACCAAAGGAAAAAATGTCTTTACAGGCAATCAAAGAATATTTGTATGACCATCCGGACGAGATCCGGCGTATTTTAAAGTATAATCCAAGCTATACTTTTTTTAGAATTGTTTCTAAGGGGCCATTGGGTAACATTGAAGTACCGTTGACTGCATGGCGATCAATTGCAATGGATCATAAACTGATTCCCAAAGGCGGGCTTGTTTTTTATCAAACGACAATCCCTGAATATGAAAACAGCATCATTAAATCCTGGCTACCTGTTCAATGCTTTGCATTGGTCCAGGACACCGGCGGTGCTATTCGTGGACATGGACGCGCTGATATCTTTCTGGGAGGCGGCGAAGATGCTGAAAAACTGGCGGGCCCGATGCAACAGACAGGGCGTATACTTTTGCTTGTTGCACGAAAAGAATGGATCGAGATGCACAGACCGATTATTGATTGAACAAGTGTATCCTGAGCCAAAATATGGAACAAATATAAATGAGTACTATCGCAAAATTGTGCATACTCAAATTACAATAAATAATTTGTGAGACGCATAGTAATAGTCAGAAAGCAATAATCATAAGAATGCAGAATACTTGACACTGACGCTTTGATAATGTAGTATTACTATTTCTATGCAAACATGCAATTTTGATCAGTGAAAATCATTATCAAAGGAGAAATTAATGAAAATTGCAATCAGCGGAAAGGGCGGGGTTGGAAAAACAACTTTTGCTGCATTGCTTGCACGCGCATTTAGTTCAATGGAAAAACATGTTCTGGCCATTGATGCCGATCCTGATGCCAATTTTGCATCAGCTTTGGGAATACCAGATTCAGAATCAATTACGCCAATATCACACATGAAAGAATTAATTCATGAACGTACAGAAGTGAAGTCTGGTACAATAGGCGGATTTTTCAAAATGAACCCGACTGTTGATGATTTGCCTGATTCATTGTCAGTAACATTTGAAAATATTAAATTCATGCGCCTTGGGGGAATTCAAAAAGGCGGAGGGGGATGTATCTGCCCCGAAAGTACGCTTCTGAAAGCATTGATTACACATGTTGTTATTGGCCGTGATGAAATCGTTATCATGGATATGGAAGCGGGTATTGAGCATCTTGGCAGGGCAACAGCAAGTTCAGTGGATAAACTCATCGTTGTTGTCGAACCTGGAAAAAGAAGTATAGAAACACTGCACAATATTCATCAATTGGCAAATGATATTGGACTCAAAGAAATTGCTGTTATGGCAAACAAAGTAAGAAATGCACGTGAAGAAGCGTATATTCTTGAACAAATTACAACTATTCCCTTTTTAGGGTGCCTTCCCTATGAAACAATATTTATTGAATCAGACCTGGCCGGTGAATCACCTTATGAAAACGATACACAGGCAAAAAAAATTGTTTTTAATATTGCCAAAAAATTATTGCTTTCCCAATAATGTTTTTTGAATCATTCTTTTCAAAAGGAGACCATATGTTTTTTTTATCAATCGGTGCGCAAGGAACCCGAGTTGTTGAATTACAACAAAAACTCAACACCTTACGTTTTCCTTGTGGTCGAGAGGATGGCTATTTTGGGCCTGCGACTGAAGCGGCAGTGATTGCTTTTCAAAAAAGTTATAACATTATCCACGATGGTATTGCCGGACCGGAAACCATGACATCGCTGGATATGCTTACTGATGAAGAAATCCTGGCAGCAAGAGAAAACCATTCTTACTTTAATGCCTTGAAATCTATTACCTCAGAAAAAGTGTCAAAACTGTTTCCACTGGCACCTGTTCGCACAATTGATGCCCATTTTCCAATACTCAAGGAAGCCCTTATTGAGAAACAATTGACAGATCTCAAGTCAGTTATTTTTGCCTTATCAACCATTTCAGCGGTGTCAACTTCATTTAATGTACATGAAGAAACAGTCACCCGATTTAATACATCACCCGGCGGGATTCCCTTTGATTTATATGATAATCGTCGAGATATCGGAAATAGTGGACATCCTGATGGTGAACGCTTTAAAAGTCGGGGCTTTTGTATTTTTAGAGGTCGATTTCAATACAAACGATTAAGCGCGATGACTGGCATTGGCGAACAACTAATTGATGCACCTGAACAGTTGACAAAAGTCTCTATGGCTTCAAAAATTCTTTCAAATCTTATTCATGATCAAGAAAAAAATATCAAATGTGCGTTGATACAAAACAACCTGCAATCTGCATATATGTATGTTACGCAAGATATTGAAGGTTTTGATCAGTTTCGTGTCACCTATCGGAAAGGCATGTTGATTTGGGGATAAGCTCAGGTTACTTATTTTTAGATAATCATTTTGATTTATCATCGTAAAAACAGGAGGATCATATGAAATGTCCGGCATGCGCAACACGACTTCGTGTCATGAAAACTGAAGACATGATTGTGGATGTTTGCAAATATGGCTGTGGTGGTCTATGGCTGGATCGCTCAGAATACAAAAAAGTAGATCAACAAAACGAGACAGCCGGCAAGGGATTGCTTCACATTCAACGGAATCCAGAAATTAAAGTAAACTATTCTCGACGTCGTATGTGTCCACGATGCGAAACAATCGTTATGGCTCGCAGGTTTTCATCATTTAAACGTCAGGTTGAAATTGATACATGCCCCTATTGCGGCGGGTATTGGCTTGATGGGGGGGAGCTTGAACGTATTCGTGCATTATTTGAAGATCAACAGGACAGATATAAAGCCACGGATCGCTATCTGTCTGATTTTCAGGAACAGGCCATGAAAAAGTATGCCCAAGAAAATGATGAAGTTGCCAAAAAAAATGAACGTGACGAATCTACCATTTCACGTTTTTTTCGATTCCTTAATCCCTTTAAATAGAAAGATTAAAATTGTTATGATAGTTGCCGATTTTCAAGAATTTCTCAATAAAGAAAAACAGATTGCTGTTGTCGGATTGGGATATGTCGGATTGCCCCTTTCTGTGTATCTGTCTCGGTATTTCAGTGTTATTGGATTTGATATTCAAGCCAGACGAATAAAGGAATTACAACAAGGCATTGATCGAACACGTGAAGTTGACTCAGAATGCCTGCAACAGGCAACGCTTACGTTTACTGACGCGCCTGAATCATTGGCATCATGTACAGTCATTATCATTGCTGTGCCAACACCCATTGATGAAGCCCGCATACCTGACTTATCGCCGCTTTGTCATGCAACAAAAATAACCGGTCAGCATATGCAAAAAAATGCTGTAATTGTCTATGAATCAACAGTCTATCCGGGCACCACTGAAGAAGTATGTGTGCCTGTTCTGGAAAAATACTCTGGGTTAACTTTTGGACAGGATTTCACAGTGGGATACTCTCCAGAGCGTATCAACCCGGGAGATCGTGAACGTACGCTGGAAAAAATTACAAAGGTGGTTTCAGGATCAGATGATGCCACCCTGAAATTGCTCTCAAAAATTTATGGGCAGGTTGTTCATGCTGGAATACATCAGGCACCATCAATTAAAGTTGCAGAAGCAGCCAAAGTAATTGAAAATACACAACGCGATATCAATATTGCGTTAATGAATGAATTATCGATGATTTTTAACCGCATGAACATTAATACACAGGATGTTTTAAGTGCAGCACGCACAAAGTGGAATTTTTTATCATTTCATCCGGGACTTGTTGGCGGGCATTGTATTGGTGTTGATCCATATTATCTAACATTTAAAGCAGAGTCATTGGGGTATCACCCGGAAATGATTCTTGCTGGCCGAAGAATCAACGATGGCATGGGAAAATACATTGCCGAACGAACAGTCAAAATGATCATTCAAACAGGTAAACCAGTACTGAATGGCCAGGTCGCTGTGCTGGGCCTTACTTTTAAAGAAAATGTTCCGGATTTAAGAAACACAAAAGTAGTTGATATTATTCATGAATTAGAAGAATATGGGCTTCAGATCTATATTCATGATCCCTGTGCAGAGGAAACCGAGGCCAGGGATCATTTAAATTTATCACTGACAAAGCTGGCAGAGATACCAAAAGTCAATGCAGTAATTGTTGCGGTCAAACATCAGGAATACTTGAATATGGGGATTGAAAATATTTCTCAGCTTTGCATTTCTGAATGCCCTTTAGTCATTGATGTTAAAAATGCGTTTCATCCTGAACAGGCACAGAAACTGGGTGTGATGTATTGGTGTTTATGATTTTGCCATTAACGCGTAAAGGCGATCTTGTGGGAAGAATGCGTTATTCGTTCGAGGGCGAACATAAGGTTCGCCCCTACATCGGGCTGACAAATAAGAAAATGGGGATCTTATTTTTCAAGTATTTTTAGCCTTCCTTAGGGAATCTCGGATAATAAGTTCCTCATTTCAGAAAGAGTAAATGCTATTCTTTTTTGAACCAGGATTACACTGAAGAAGATGAATAAGATGAAATGAGACACTTTTAATTCATCTTATTCATCTTCTTC